>Ga0247723_1000172_pt1 | contig 40881 bp, 54 predicted proteins | sample MSEWelMarce5H_FC_FD_189079 | JGI IMG/M metagenome (GOLD analysis project Ga0247723, IMG submission 189079) | Subsurface sediment microbial communities from gas well in West Virginia, United States - MSEEL Well Study Marcellus 5H_FC | ecosystem: Environmental > Terrestrial > Deep subsurface >... | reverse complement strand
CCAAAGCAATGGAAACTCAAACAACACTGGCAGCACCTATGTCGGCTGGCAATGGAAAGCAGGAGGCACTGCTGGCTCTAACACTGCTGGCTCAATAACCTCGTCAGTGTCGGCTAACACCACGGCAGGGTTTAGCGTGTTGACTTATACAGGGACAGGCAGCAATGCTACTGTGGGGCATGGCTTGGGTGTTGCACCTAGCATGATGATTATGAGGAGCAGGACATCTACTGGAAGCAACGGTAATTGGGTTGTTTATCACACATCATTAGGGGCAACAAGTTATTTAGTATTAAATGATACTGCGGCATCGTCTGCAAACATTGGTGCTTTTAATAACACTAGCCCAACAAGTTCAGTTTTTTCAGTAGCTACATTTACAGGAACTAATGGTTCATCTTTGGGAATTATTGCCTACTGCTTCGCCCCAGTAGCAGGGTATTCAGCCTTTGGTAGTTACACAGGCAATGGAAGTGCTGATGGGCCTTTTGTGTACACAGGATTTAGACCTCGATATGTGATGATTAAAGGTTCTTCCTTTGTGTCTAACTGGTTTGTAATTGACACATCAAGAAGCGCTTACAACGTATCACTTGATGCTTTACGACCAAACTTATCAGGTGCTGAAGTTAATTCCCCGACTACGACTTACAGCATCGACATTCTTTCCAACGGCTTCAAGTTGCGTACAAGTGCCGCTGATTCAAATACAAGTGGTGCAACATTCATTTACGCCTGCTTCGGAGAGAATCCATTTGCTTACAGTAACGCTCGATAACACAGGCTCATTAAGGAACCATCATGTTTTTACTAAACGGAACACCATTGGGCATTGACAGCCCTTTTACCTACAACGACACGCAGTATCCTTCCAACTGGTTGCGCCTTGCAAGCCAAGAGGAACGTGCTGCTATTGGCATCACCGAGGTGGCGGATGCTCCTTGGTACGATGACCGCTTCTACTGGGGCGTTGACAATCCAAAACAATTGGAAGACCTTACTGTCGCCCCTGAAGGCGGGGAGCCTTATGTGCAGAAAGGCTTAAAGAGCAACCACCTAGCGCAGACAAAGGTCACAGCAAACCAACTGCTGTCAGCAACCGATTGGATGGTTATCCGCAAGGCAGAGCGTGATGTGGCTATTCCTGTTGCAACAGTGACCTACCGTGCTGCTGTGCTTACCGAATGCGACAGGCTGCTGGCTGCTATTGGTGCTGCGTCTGATGTACCTGCACTGATGGCTGTCTCGGCTTCTTGGCCTGAGAGTAACTAAATATGAATCAAGATGAACGTACTCAATTAATTGCTGACATTGCAGAAGCATTTAAAGCATCGTCTAACTTATCTGATGATGAGGTACGTTGGGTTAAATTGGCTATTCATAGACAAGAGCAATCTATAAAACTACGACAAGCCATTATTGAAAAGACTTTAGGTGGGTTAGTATGGACTGCACTTGCTGCACTAGGTTACATTCTAATTGACTTTGTAAAGAATCACGGGTTCAAGTGATTGAACTACTTGCCTCTGCACAACAACCTTGGCCTCACACTGAGCAAAAGATTGTATTGATATGTAGAGTAGCAAAGCCTAGTGAAACGTATGGTGCAAATGAGTTTATAGATAAGAACGGGCGTATATGTCGTTGGGTACTGGAGGTTAAGAATGATCGACCCAATTAGTGCATTTGCAATAGCTCAAGGGGCTATTAAAGGCATCCAAGCAGCCATTAAGATGGGTAAGGATGTACAGGGTATAACGCATGACGTTATGCAGTTCTTTGATGCTAAGGATAGCGTAGCTAAAGAGGCAGTTAAAGACCCTAAGAAGAAGTATAGTAGTGCAACTAGTCAGGCTATGTCTACAGTGATGCAACTACATGAACTTAATAAAGCAGAAGAAGAACTAAAGTGGCACTTCATCAATCAGGGACAGAGTGCTCTATGGGGACAGATAGTACAAGAGCGTAATAGCATTGTACAGAAACGTAAGACACAAGAGATATTAGATGCTAAAGCAGCAGCTAATAGAAAAAAAAGAGATAGACGAAGTTATTATAGCAGCATTATGTGTATTAGTAGCAGCAGTCATCTTTACACTAGTTGGTTGGGGCGTAATTGCTTTGAAAGGTAAATAATGTTTGATATTACAGGATTATTAGCTGTTGGTGGAAAGTTAATTGATAAACTCATTCCAGACCCAGAAGCTAAAGCTAAAGCACAACTAGACCTAGCTACACTTGCCCAAAGTGGTGAACTAGCTAAGATGGCAAATGAAACTGAAATTTATAAGACGGAACAAAACAATGTTACAGAGCGATGGACAGCAGATGCAAACACTGATAGCTGGTTGGCTAAAAACATTCGTCCTCTTAGTCTTGTTGCTATTTTTGTTGGTTACTTTCTGTTTGCGCTCATGTCAGCTTTTGGTTATGATGCTAAAGAGTCTTATGTACAACTTTTGGGCCAGTGGGGTATGCTTATTATGTCTGCCTATTTCGGTGGTAAAACACTTGAAAACATCATGGAAATGAGAACAAAGAAGTAATATGACACAACTATCTATTAACTTTTCTTTAAAAGAGTTTATTAAAAGCGATACTGCTACTCGTAAAGGACTAGATAATACTCCATCACCAGACGTAGTTGCAAACTTACAAAAACTTGTAGACAATGTAGTACAACCTATTAGAAACCACTACAATAAAGTAATCACTATTAATAGTGGGTATAGGTCTATTGAGGTTAATACTTCTGTAGGTGGTTCTAAAACGTCAGATCATTGTAAAGGTATGGCGGCTGACATTGAGATTAGTGGTGTGGCTAACTCTGATTTAGCACAGCACATTGTAGATACGTACAAGTTTACACAAGTTATTTTAGAATTCTATACACAAGGTATTTCTGATTCAGGATGGGTTCACGTAAGTTATGATGAAGATAACTTAAAATGTGAAGTTTTAACTGCCGTTAAGCAAGATGGTAAAACTATTTATTTGAAAGGTTTACATAAGTAATATGCCACTCTCTAAAGGAAAATCACAGAAGTCTATCAGTAAGAACATCAGTAAAATGGTGCATGAAGGTAAGCCCCAGAAACAAGCTGTTGCGATTGCTATGTCTATGGCTAAGAAAGAAATGCCTAAACGTGGTAGTCGCACAGCTAAGAACAAGGCTAAAAAATGAAAATGGCATACGTTGAGTGGGAAGATGCAGCCGACATTGACGAAGCTCCGTGGGCTACACACGAGGATGAAGATTTTAAATATACACCTGTACTAGTAAACCAAATTGGTTACTTGTTGTACGATGGGCCTGAAGGCATTGTGTTAACCTCTGCATACATTGAGGGTGGCACTGTTGGTTGTCGTACACAAATTCCTAGAGGTATGGTACGTAAAATGACTGTGACCAACACTAATGACTGATAGAACTAAATTTTTAGATGGTAGTAGTAAACGAGTAATCTTAGGATTATTCAAAGAGTTTGCACGTTGTGACGTAAAGTTTAAACCTGTATTTACATTACAAGAAGTTAAAGAACTATTCTTGGACTGCCGTGACCCGTCTGAATATGCTGTTGCTATGGAGTTGTTGGGTGATTGGGAACACTGGTTGGAAGTTCGTAACCATGTTTTAATTAAGCCACACGTAGACAAGTGGCAAGCAGAACTAGCAGTTAAACTTCGATCTGAAGCAATTATGCAGATGAAGCAACATGCCAAACAGCCCGGTGGTACAGCAGCAGCTAAATGGCTTGCTGAGAAGGGTTACAAGGAAGATGAAGGCAAACGCTTACCCGGTCGCCCTAAAGAGGCTAAAGAGGTTATTGCACAACCCACAGGACGTATTGCAGGGGATATGGCTAGACTTGGTATTGTAATGGGAGGAAAGAAATAATGCCGTACATGACCGCACAAGGAAAACTACACGGTAATACTGGGCGAAAAAATCCACATGGTAAAGTAGCGTATTCTACATTAAGTAAAGAAGAACAACTTAGTTATATGCGTGAAGTAAACAAAAAATCATATTTAAAACAAGTTGGTGGTAAACTTACACGTAGAAGCCCTTTAGAAATGACAGATGAGATACGTAAACAATACTATAGAGATAAAGCGTGTTTACGTGCTACAAGAGCAAAAAAAGCACGTTTTTATGATGAGTTTACAAATTTAGTGGTAAAAGAAGCACATGAGTTAAGAATACTTCGCAATAAAACAACAGGTATTGAGTGGCATGTAGATCACATAGAACCCCTGAAAGGAAAAGATATTTGTGGACTACATATTTGGAGTAATCTACAAGTCATTCCTAAACTATTGAATTTAAAAAAAGGAGCAAGTCGTGCCCTATCAAACTAATGGAAAAAGAGACTACAAGAAACAACAGGCTTATGATGGCAAACCATCTGTAGTTAAAGATAGAGCTAAACGTAATAAAGCACGTAGAGATATGGTGGATGAAGGTAAGGTGTCTAAAGGTGACGGTAAAGATGTTGACCATAAGAATCCGTTGAGTAAAGGTGGTGGTACAGCACGTAGTAATTTACGTGTTACTAGTAAGAGTGCCAATCGTAGCTTTGCACGTACTAAAACAGGAAAGATGAAATAATGCCTAAAGATAGTCGTTTAGAACGTGCTGGTGTATCTGGTTTTAATAAGCCTAAACGTACACCTAGTCATGCTACTAAAAGTCATGTAGTTGTTGCCAAAGAAGGTGACACTGTTAAAACTATTAGATTTGGACAGCAAGGCGTAACTGGTGATAAAGAACCTACAGCACGTCAAGCATCCTTTAAAGCACGTCATGCTAAGAACATTGCTAAAGGTAAAATGAGTGCTGCTTATTGGGCAAACAAAGTTAAATGGTAACTGAAAAAGAACTTGTTAAACAAGCAGCAGAAGCTGACTTGTTGACGTTTATTAAACTTGTAGCTCCGCACCGTGTACTAGGCACAGTGCATGAGGAACTATGTAGTTGGTGGAGTAGAGAAGATGCTAAGGACAATCAATTAGTGTTGCTGCCACGTGACCATCAAAAGAGTGCTATGATCGCATATAGGGTTGCTTGGTGGGTTACTAAGCACCCTGAAACCACAGTGCTATATGTGTCTGCTACAGCTAACTTAGCAGAGAAGCAACTTAAAGCAGTTAAGGATATTTTTCTATCTGACATTTATAGATTTTATTGGCCTGAGATGGTCAATGAAATGGAAGGTAAACGAGAACGTTGGGCTGCTGATGAGATTTCAGTAGATCACCCTAGTCGTAAGGCAGAAGGAGTACGTGATGCTACAATTAAAGCAGCAGGTATTACCGCTAACGTTACTGGACTGCATTGTACTATTGCCGTACTAGATGACGTAGTTGTTCCTGATAATGCTTATACACAACTAGGTAGAGATCAAGTTAGATCGTTCTACTCACAACTATCTTCTATTGAATCTACTGGCGCACGAGAGTGGGCTGTTGGTACTAGATACCATCCCGGTGACTTGTACAAAGATATGATGGAAATGACGGAAACATATTATGATGAAGTTACTGACGAAGAAATTGAAAACGAAGTATATGAGGTATATGAGCGTACAGTAGAAACTAATGGTGAGTTTCTTTGGCCTAAACAACGTAGAACTGATGGTAAAACATTTGGTTTTGATGCACGAGAACTTGCACGTAAGAAAGCTAAATACTTAGATATTACTCAGTTTTACGCTCAATATTATAATAATCCTAATGCTGTCGAAACTCAACTTATTGACCGTAGCAGGTTTAATTACTATGACCGTAGTAAAATTGAAAACTTTAGCGGAGCATGGTATTTTGGAGATAAACTATTACACATATATGCCAGTATGGACTTTGCTTACTCTATAAGTGCTACGTCTGATTATACTGTTATTATAGTAGTTGGTATTGACGAAGATAATAATTATTATGTACTAGATATTGACAGATTTAAAACTAATAAGATTAGTGTTATGTACGATAAAGCAGAGTTAGTATTTCGTAAATGGAAGTTTAAAAAGATGCGCTGTGAAGTAGTTGCAGCACAAAGACTTATTGTAGGACAGTTTAAAGATTATATGCGTAGTCAAAATATTGTCTTTACAATTGACGAATATAATCCACCACGTAATATGAGTAAACTAGAACGTATTGCAGCTATATTAGAACCTCGTTATACTAATAATCAGATATTACATTACAAGGGTGGTAACTGCCAAACACTAGAAGAAGAACTAATGATGAATAATCCAGAACATGACGACATTAAAGATGCGTTAGCGTCCTGTGTAGAGATTTGTAAATCCCCTGTTTCTAATAGAACATGGGGAAAACGCACAAATGTAATTGCTTTTAACTCAAAATATGGTGGCGTAAGTTACTAATAAGGAAATAAATAATGAATGATAATATTCAAGTTAGTTATAAAGACGACTCACTAGCTAATAAAATTACGGATATGTGGGTGCGTTGGGATACTGGGCGCAGTGTGTGGAAATCTAACCAACAAGAGTTACGTAATTATCTTTTTGCTACTGATACACGCACTACATCTAATAGTAAATTACCGTGGAAAAACTCTACAGTAACTCCTAAACTTACTCAGATTAGAGACAATTTACATGCTAATTACATGGCTGCATTATTCCCTTCTGAGAACTGGTTTTTCTTTGAATCTACAGATCAAAACAAGGATTTAGCTGCTAAACGACAAGCCATTGTAAACTATTTAAAACAGAAACTTAAAGCCTCTGATTTCCAACTTTTAGTATCTCAATTAATATATGACTATATTGACTTTGGTAATGTAATTGTTACCTATGATTATGTACGAGATGTAATTAGTGATGAGACAGGTAATGTAGTTAAACGATATATTGGCCCTAAAGCCTATCGTATTAACCCAAATGATATTGTTTTTAATCCTTTAGCAGAGACATTTACTAAAACTCCAGTAGTACGTAGGATGTTAAAGTCTATTGGTGATCTATTATCTGACATTGAAACTAAACCTAATTTAAATTATAATAAAGCAGTAGTTGATAAGGCTATGTCTTTCCGTCAAAACTATAGGGATGACCCTGAGTTTAAGAAGGAAATTAATATGGCTATTGACGGGTTTGGTAGTGCTGATGAATATCTAGAAAGTGACATGGTTGAACTGCTAGAATTCTGGGGAGATATATATGACCCAGATACTAAACAGTTACTCCGTAACCAGTTGGTAACTATTATTGATCGTAAATGGGTATTACGTAAACAACCTAATCCTTTGTGGACAGGTAACAAACCTATGCATCACTGTGGTTGGAGACTGCGTACAGATAATCTGTGGGCACAAGGGCCGCTAGATCAATTGGTTGGAATGCAATATCGTATCGACCATTTAGAGAATCTGAAAGCAGACGTATTCGATTTGATTGCATACCCTGTAATGGTAGTATATGGTAATACTGTAGAAGAATTTCAGTATGAACCCGGAGCAACTGTGTTTGTTGGAGATGAGGGTAAAGTAGATTTTATCCGTCCTGATGCTACAGCACTTCAAGCAGACTTGCAAATTAATGAACTTATGAACCGCATGGAGGAACTTGCTGGAGCACCTAAGCAAGCAATGGGTATTCGTACTCCCGGTGAGAAAACTAAATATGAAGTGCAGAGTTTAGAAAATGCTGCTGGTCGTATCTTCCAAAGTAAAGTTAGTTGGTTTGAACGTAATATTCTAGAACCTCTTTTGAATGGTATGTTAGCAGAATCTGTACGTAACTTTGAGGGTGTGGAACGTATTCGTTCTATTGATGAAGAATATAATACTGAATCATACGTTGAAGTTACTAAAGATGACTTAATGGCAGAAGGTAAGATTTACCCAGTAGGTGCACGACACTTTGCAGATCAAGCTAGGTTTGTACAAGAGTTGGCACAAACTATTTCTGCTGTACAAGCTATTCCCGGAGTAGCTGCACATATGTCAGGAAAGGCTATTGCTAAGGCTTTAGAGGAGAACTTAGGCTGGCAGAACTACAAGATTGTGAAGGACAATGCAATGGTGTTTGAGCAAGCTGAAACACAACGACTTGTCAATCAAATCTCAGAAGATGTACAGACTGAAGCAACCATCAACCCAGAGGGGGTTGACATTCCTCCAGAAATGATGTAATATGAATAAGACATTACTTAACAATAGACCTAAAGATAGTAGTATAGAAGAATTTACTAAGACATGGAATAACAGTAGTTATGTATTTGAAGTATTGTATAAGACATTAAATGATATGAATACAGAACTACATAACATTAAGAAAGATGACTTTGACTGTCCTAACCACTATGCTAAGTTAAGTTTTAACTTAGGGCAGTCTAAAATGATTGAACACGTACTATCCTTACTGCCTGATTCAGCTAAGTAGGGTAACATTTTTCAACAACTGCACACTTAGGCAGTTAACTTTTAGGAGCAAACCGCATGACCGATGCAACAATCTTTGGTGGTAACGGAGACAACCAAGCCACCACAATGCCAGCAGTGACAACTGATGGGCAACTTTTTACCGCACTGGTCGGTGAAAATCAAAAGTATAAGACACCAGAAGATTTAGCCAAAGCCTACGCTAATGCCGATCAGTTTATTGATACTTTGAAAGAAGAAAATCGTAAATTGCGAGAGCAGACAGTTGCAGCCAAGACTATTGATGAGGTGTTGGAACGTATGTCAAAACAAAGCAATGCATCAGAGAACGACAATCCTCCTGTTCAGGGTTATACCCCTGAAGATGTGCAACAGCTTGTAGAGAAGACGTTGACGGGACGAGAAGTAGCTAAGACAAAAGAAACTAATCTGATGTTAGCAGATAAACTTATGAAAGATAAGTTTGGAAGTAAAGCAGAAGAAGTATTTAAACAACGTGCAAATAACCCAGATAAAACACGTATTCTTATGGAACTAGCCGCCAACGACCCACAAGAGTTTGCATCTATGTTTAGTGGAGTTTCCCCAAACTATGCTAATGCAATGGATACAGGTTCTATGAATACAACTTCAGTACCTTCTACTGGTGGTGATCGAAGTAATATTGAAGGGTCAAAAGAATGGGCTGCTAAAGTCCGTAAAGAAAGCCCTTCATTATATTGGTCACAAGACTTCCAGTATAAGTTACAACAAACTGTTACTAAAAACCCATCCCTATATTTTGGGACTTAAAGGAGAATTAAATGGCTGGTGTAGATTATGCAAAGGTTAATGAGCATCTAGTTCGTACAGAACTGTGGTCTGCTGAATTAAAAGATATTTTACAAGAACAATTGATGGGTACGAAATATGTTCGTATGCTCAATGGTTTCCCTGATGGTAATCAATTTACCATTCCCTCAATCGGTGAATTGCCAATGCGTGAAACTGCTGAAAACACACCCGTTGTGTATGATGCAATGGATACTGGTGAGTTCACTTTTACAATTGATCGTTACGTTGAATCCGCTACCTATATCACTGATAAGGCCAAGCAAGACAGCTACTACGCTCAACAACTCATTGGTATGTTTCCTACCAAAATGCGCCGTGCTTTGGATGAAAACTTGGAATCGTCTGTTTTCTCTTTGGCTAACCAACAAACTTCAGGTAATGCTAACGCCATCAATGGTGCAGATCATCGCTTTGTAGCTTCTGGTTCTACTAACACTGTGTTGGCTCTTGCTGACTTTGCTAAAGCTAAATATGCTTTGGACAAGGCACAAGCTGGCGGTGCTCGTGTAGCGATCATTGACCCATCTCAAGAGTATGTGTTTAACACTTTGGTAGGTGCTCAAGCATTTACTAACAACCCTGCTTTTGAAGGTATTGTTCAAGGTGGTTTTGTTAATGAAGTAACTGGTATGCGTTTTATCCGTAACATCTTCGGTTTTGATGTGTACGTATCTAACTTCTTACCTGCTGCTACAGAAGCTGCATCATCTACTTTGGGTGGTGTTACCGTACCTGCTACTCCAACCGTGAACATGTTCATGTCTGTTGGTGGTGACTTGACTCCGTTTGTTGGTGCTTATCGCCAAATGCCTCGTGTAGAATATGAGCGTAACAAAGATTTGCGTCGTGACGAATACGTTATGAACGCACGTTTTGGTTTGAAACTCTATCGTCCTGAGTGCTTGGTATCTGTTATCACCAAGAACACAATCTGATATTGAAAGGACTATAAAATGACTCGTGCTTCTACATGGACTAACTCCGATGGTTTGGTTGTCGGTTTTGGTAATAATTTCCCTGAGCGCAATGACGCTGGTGTCAACGAAGTTGATGGCAACGACAAGAGTGCCCAACTGAACATCACTTTCCAAAGCACTTCTGGTGCAAGTGGTGCTAAAGTTAGCATTCCTGCTGGCTCTATTGTCAAGAACGTATACATGAAAGTGGGTACTGCTTGGGTAGGTGGGACTTCTTTGACGTTTGGTGATGCAACTACTGCTGCTGGCTGGATTACAGCCACACAAGCTGCTACTGCTAACCTCACTGCAAGTGCTGCTATTCAAGCTCAAGGTTCGTATGCATATACTTCTACAGAAGGCCAATTGCCTCCTAAAGCGTATGCTGCTGCCACTGACTTGTATGTTACTGTTGCTGGTACATTCACTGCTGGTACAGCTACCATTGTCGTAGAATACGTTTGATAGCGTAAGAGGGGTTTCCTGCGTAGCGGGATTCCTCTCTTTTCTTTTGGAGAAATAATGCCCTCAGTACAACACTCTGCTATTACTGACCCTAATATCCATGAGCCTAAAGGTGTAGCAGCAGCTACAGTTAATAAAGTATACGTATCTAATGGTTCAGGTAGTGGAACATGGCAAAAGATTAGTCCCCCACAACTAGCAGGTATCACGACTAATGGTCAAGCGGGAGACACAGTTACTGTTGATGGTAGTGGTAATTTTGTATTTACAGGTACTCCACACGGTCAAGTACACTTCTTTAATTTAGCGTCACCATATACGTTAACATACCCATCCTCCTACACTAAACTTGCACCTACTACTACAGCAGGTGGAATTCCCTCTAACTTTACAGAAGCTAATACAGCTAGACTTACATATACTGGAACAGATAGTGTTCCTATGTCTATTAGTTATTCTGTATCATTAGACCAAACATCAGGTTCTGGCAGAGATTTAGTTATTGCAATTTATAAAAACGGTAGTGTGTCAAATGGTTATTCTGTTGTAACTACTACAACAGGTGAGAAACATAATATGTCAGGAGTACATACTGTAACTCTGGCTACTAATGATTATATTGAATTATATATTCTAAACAATGGTGCTAGTGGTAATATACGTTTGTATGCAATGCAACTAGACGCTATTTTCGCAGGGGCATAATATGGCGAAACTAACACTGTTAGACATGACTCAAAATATTCTGTCTGCTATGGACAGTGACCCTGTAGATTCTATTGACGAAACAGTGGAAGCGGTACAGGTAGCAGATTTAATTAAAGAAGCATTCTTTGACATTATAAGCCAGCGAGACTGGCCTTTTCTATTTCAACTTGTACAACTTACTGGTTTAGGAGATACTTCTAATCCAACTAAGATGCAGATGGGTGGTACATGGAATAAAGTTAAATGGATTAAGTATAACAAGAAAGAAATTGAATACTTAACTCCTGAAGACTTTAAGAATGTAATTGACAATCGAGTAGTGCAAGCTAACGTTGTAGATGCTAACGGATATGTCATTAATGCTGACCCTCAGTATTGGACTAGCTATGATGATGTGAACGTTCACTTTGACGGATACAACTCTACAGTGGAAAGCACCCTTGTAGGGGCTAAAACAAGCGTATATGCGACTGTAGCTGCAAGTTGGACTCACAGTGACAACTTTGTTCCTAGCATCCCTGAGAAGTTCTTTCCTACACTGTTGGCAGAAGCAAAGAGTCAAGCCTTTGTTAACTTAAAGCAACAAGCAAATAACCGAGAAGAACGTAAAGCACAACGGGGTAAGAACACCATGCGTAATGAAGCATGGCGTAACGAGAACGGTGAAGTTAAATATAACAACAAAGTTAACTACGGAAGAAACTAATGGCAACAAAGAAACTAAGTCCTGCTGATTATCGCAAAGCAGCAGAAGACAAAACTATTCCTCAAGAAGTACGTAATACATTTCTAGACAAAGCTGTAGAAATTGAACAACGTGCCTATCAGAATTCTAAAGAAATTAAAGATGTGAATAGTCACAAATGGAAGGGTACACAATGAGTGAAGCAGTTGATCGTGTAATGGCTAAAGCCTTAAAACAAAAACAAGAATCTAAAGAACGTAAAGAAGAACGAGAGTTAGCTGGAGAAGTTAATAAACTTGTTATTGAAGTACAACCCACTGGTTTGTATTCAGTACGTTACTCCTTGTCTGGCCCTGTGCCTGACGAACTTAAGGGTTTGTTTACACGTAAAGAACGTATTGTAGCCATTGCAGATCGCCGTGGCTTAACTATTCAAGGAACAGTGTAAATGGCTACAGCTAGTGTTAAAGACAGTTTTACATTCGTAGGAGGTCTAAACACTGAGGGTGGTTATTTTATTACGCCTGAAAACTCTTGGAAAGAAGGAGTTAACGTTGTTCCTAATACTGATGGCACATTGCAACGTAGGAATGGTATTGACTATGAGAGTTTCTACCAACTACACGCTAGTGCCATTACTGCTGACCAAAAGAACTTATGGGCATTTACTGTAGGCACTTGGTCTACTGTAGCTGGCAATGGCAACTTAAACTTCTTTGTAGTGCAAACAGGAAGTACTTTATCGTTTTATGATTCACTATCTGGTAGTGTAAGTTCTACAAGAAAAGCATTTACAATTGATTTAACTTCGTATAAAGCTACAGGTACTACTGCAACAGACGGTGTAGACATTGCTAGTTTTGCATCTACTTATGGTAGACTCATTGTAACTACTTCTAGTACTAACCCTATCCTTGTAGAGTATACAGAATCCTCAGACACCATTACAGTGTCTACAATTACAATTAATGTGCGTGACTTTGAAGGTTTTGAATCTCCTTTAGCAGTAGATCAAGAACGAACAGAAGCTCAGTGGACTGCACTAACTCCTACATTCCTTACACAAGCTAAATATAACTTGTATAATCAAGGGTGGACAGATGCACTTCTTACCATTTATAAAACAGCTAACGCAAGTAAATTACCTGCTAACAGTAAGAACTGGATTTCAGGTAAAAATGCAACTGATGACTTTGATGCTGCCCTATTAAACAAACAAGACTTTGGTACATCTCCTGCACCTAAAGGGCGCACTATCTTAAATGCTTTCTATCAAGATAGAAGTTCCATAATTACGTCTACAGCATTTAGACCTAAAGTTTGTGCTTTCTTTGCTGGTCGTGCATGGTATGCTGGTATGGGTTCTGCTAAAGAACTGGGTACAGTGTACTTTAGTCAAGTGCTAGATGTTATTAGTAATGCAGGTAATTGCTACCAACAAAATGACCCTACCTCAGAAGTGTTTAGTGATATTCTAGATAGTGATGGTGGAGTAATTCAGATTCCAGAAGCAGGTGAGATTATTGGTTTGCAACCTCTAGGGCGTGGTATTACAGTGTTGGCTAGTAATGGTGTATGGTTTGTCAGTGGTATTGACTTAGCTTTCTCTGCGTCTAACTACTCAGTAACACGCATTAGTAACGTTGGATGTTCTTCAGCTAAATCTATTGTAGCAGTAGAAGATAGTTTGATTTACTGGAGTAACACTGGTATCTATACTATTAGTCCCGGAACTACTGCTGCTGAACTTAGTGCTCAGAACATTAGCGATAGAAACATTAAAACATTCTATCAAAATATTCCTACACTAAATAAAATATATGCTGAAGGTAGTTATAACGTAAGTAATAAACTCGTATACTGGCTATACTCAGGAGTAGATACAGGTTCTACAAGTAGTGGGCGATATAACAAAACATCTATCCTTGCATTAGATGTTAAACTTAATGCTTGGTACTGGCATGACTTGGATACTACACTAGGTGTGATTCCAGTGTCACTAGAGACTACAAAAGAAACTACATTAAGTAGTAGTACATATGATGTTTTAGTTGGCGTAAATACTGTACAAGTTAGTACTGATAATGTTGTAGCTACACTTTCCGTTGTCAACGGTACAGTGCAGCAATTTAAAGTATTAACGTTGCACCCTGTTACTAGTAATAACTACTCAATTACATTTGCAGACTTTGAGAATGTACGTACAACTACTACTAAGTTTAAAGATTGGTATAACTATAATACAGGTGGTATAGAGAAGTCTTCTTACTTTATTACTGGATATGACATGGGTGGAGTAGGCCCTGCACGTTCTAAGAGTGTTAAGTACATTACTACCTTTATGAAGCGTACTGAAACTATCTTTGATGCAGATACAGTTCCAGTTAATCCTAGTGGATGTTTGTTACAAACTCGATGGGATTTCACTGACAACAGTTATGCTGGTAAGTGGCAAACAGAAGCACAAGTATATCGACAAAATCGTCCATACTTTGCAGAGCCACTAACAACGTTTGACGATAGTTATCCATTAGTTATTTCTAAAAATAAGATACGGGGTAGAGGTAAAGCTCTACAACTTAAGTTCTCAAGTGAAGCAGGTAAAGATATGCAGGTAGTAGGTTGGACAACTACTTTCGTAGGAAATGAGAATGTTTAACCCTTACTGGAAAGATGAAGATGGATTCTTACGGTTTGAGTTTGCAGAGGATAAGGTGTATGCACATGCGGAAGTAACTGCTTGGAATAAACGAATATACGTTAAGTGTTTAGCTATGTGGGAAGAAGCTAAACGTGAACTTAAAGAGTTAGGATATAGTGATATATTTGTTATAATTCCAGCGAACGATAAAAAACTTATTAAATTTGAATACACATTTGGTTTCACACCATTAAGTACTTACGGTAACTACTTATTGATGGTTTGTAAAATTACAGGAGAATAATATGGGAATTGAAGTAGCAGCAGCAGCAGCTTTGTTTGCGTATGGCACAAGCGAAAGTATGAATCAGTCTGAGAAAGCTAGACAAGCAACAGAACGTGCTCAACGACAATCAGCAACCCAGTTTGCAGCAGAATCTAAACGAGCAGACATTCAGAATGTTCGTTCTGTACGGCAACAGATTCGACAAACACGCCTAGCACAAAGTAGTATGACTAACGTTGGTGCTCAGACAGGTGGTATGGGTGGTAGTGGCATGGCTGGTGGTCTTGCTAGTGCTAGTAGTCAACTAGGAAGTAACTTAGGTTATATGAGTGAGATTGCTAAACAAAATACTGCTATAGGACAAGCTGCATTAGGCTATGCTACAGAAATGTCTAATGCTTCTATCTTTAGTAGCAAAGCACAAGATGCCTCTAATCTTGCTTCCTTTGGTTCTTCTGCCTTTACTACTTTTGGTGGCCCTGCTGCCGTAGCTAAGTACCTTAAATAATGAGTGAACTTTACGCTGAACCTACAGACGAGAATACAGTAGTCGAACCTCTTTACACCGCTGAAGATACGGTAGCTCCTGTAAACACAAACAAAGATAACTATTCTATAGTGAAAGGAGTAGCTGCATTAGCTACAGGTAACACAGAGATTCCTAAAGAAGTTAACTTTGATACTTTTGTAGATGAAGAATGGCGTAAAACTGTACCTGAGAATAACAGGTTAGACACACAAACAGCTATTAACGCTGCTACTACTGGAAATACATCTATAGTAGAAGAAGCACTAGCTACCTATAGAGCACGTAATGCTATTGCTGGTGCAGAGTCATCCAACATTGCGGATGTAGTACGAGTTAAAATGCGTGAACTAGTGGAGACTGCTGTAGAGAATACAGCTATTAAGAATCCCGCAGTGTTATTTAATAACTCTACTTCTGAAATCAGTAACAGCACTAGTGCATTAACATCACAAATCTCAGCACAAGCTACACTAGAGAAAGCAATGAAGGATGGTGCAAAACTATCTACTATTGCTGCTGGACTTGGTTATGAAATTACTCCTTTTGCTGCTGAACAAGGTGCTGCAATAGATCAGGTCGCCATTAAGTATGGTGTACCTGAAGATGCTATCTCACGTTCACAAGGACGTAGTGAAACTGTCTCTCGCTTACAACTTGTATTTAACTCACTACCAGAAGATCAAAAAGGAATATGGTTAGAGGGACTATACAAAGACTTACAGAATGCTACGTTAATCACTGATTGGCAAGCTGCACTTGTAACACAAGAAGTAGCAACTAATGCTGAGAAGACATGGGATGGTTTGAGTGATTGGTTGGATAGGCTTGGTGTGGTAGGTACAGTGATTAGTGGACTTGGTGCTGTGTTTAAGGGTACTAAACTAATCAAGAATGCTAATAACCTAATGAACATTGAGCGTACCCTTGCTGCTGCTGGAGCTAAACATGCTATAGTTGCTTCTGAGGGTGCTAAGATATTGTCTAAAGCTGCTGCAATGGAGCGTGTACGGGCTGCTGGAGTAATTGCAGGAGAAATCACTGGTGTTTCTGCTGCTATTGACTTAACTAAACTAGTTAGTATGAGTGCAGCTAAAGTGCTGCCTGATTCTATTACTACTGCTGCACACGACTTACAAGTATTAATTCGTGACCCAGTAGAGCGTTTAATTGCTGAACTGCAAACTACAGTTGCTGCTAAAGGTATTCGAGCAGAAGAAGCTGCTATGCAGTTAGAAGAATTGAATACAATTTATTCTAAGGCTAACAATCCTAACATCCATTCTGTAAATCCATTTACACTATCTACTGACGGTACATCTATCACTGGTAAGGTGTTGTACAAGCCAGAGAATGCCACTGCCTACCTAACTAAAGAAACTGCTGAGAATGCACTAAAGACTTTAGACCCTGATGGTAAGTTAGGAATGAAGATTGTACCTGACACTACTAACACAGGATTCTTAGTAGAAGAATCTGTTAAGCGGGATTTACAAACACGTAGGATAGAACTTGAAGCAGAACTTCTCACTGCCGCAGAAGCTGCTACAAAAGAGATTAAGAAGGCTTCTAAAGGCCCTACAAAGCCCTTGGTGAGTACGGTTGATAGGGATGTACCTCCTAAGAGTTTAGTGTCTTCTAAGCCTCGCTATAAGACAGACGAACTTGTCTTTGAAGATCAAGTAGATAAGGCTGCTTATCAAGTAGGAAGTAAAACTACAACTACTAAATCAGATAAAGAAATTAAAGATTGGTTAGTTAAAGCTACTGGATGGGATGACAAGCAGATTGCATCACATGCAGCAATAGTGCGTGATCTAATTAAGAATGAAAAGCGTTTACCTCGTAATGAGGATGGGGCACTAGTTATATCTAGTCAAGTACCAACAAGTAGCCCTAGTGTTTGGCAGAACAGCGTAGTTGTTAAAGCACAATTAGAAGACAATACCAACATGGTAGTTGTAGGTAATGTGCGAGTACAAAACATTCCACAAGGCAATTTAAAAGGTGCTATTACATCTGATATTGTGGAGTTTACTACTCGGATGACTAAAGCTCTAGGTATGGAACGACCTATAGTTGTTTTGAATATGGATGCTCTTGCTACTAGTAAGAATCCATTACACAAGACCATCTATAAAGATATGAAATCTAACTTTAAAGATGCAGGAGCTGTACACTATAACTACGAAGATGCTAGTGTTATTGTAATGCAACGGTCATCTAACCGCCGTAACTTCATTGAAACTTATGCACATGAGTTTGCACATTCTTTTGAAGCACAGTTTGCCACTAAACATTTTGAAAGTATTAACAATGCATTTAATGCATGGTTAGATGCTAAAGGAATTAAGTGGAAAGGTCATGGCATTAACAAAGTGATGGATAAGATTCCACTACCTTTCTTGCTTGAGTATCGGTCTATTACTAACGCAGAACAACTTGTACCATTGGTAGACAAGTGGTTAGGCGGTAATACACAACTGTTAGATGCTATTACACCACAACTGCACGTATGGACAGCTAAGTATGGTGAGTTCTTTGCAGAACAGTTTACAAAGTGGGCGTTTACAGATGAAGTACCTACTACCATTTTGGGACAATACTTTAGTAAACTTGTAAGTGGATTTAAACAGATTGCTACTAGTGTTACTGAGATGTTAGTCTCTAAAGGAATACTAAATGTTAATGTAGAATCTGCTGACAAAAACATTGCTAAACTACTTAACACACATGTTAAATTAGCTAAAGACGCTATACCAACAACGTCTAAAACACTAACTATGATAGCTAGTGAGTCTAAGTCTATGAAGCGTAGCATTGATACTATTCAGAAAGAACTGCAAGATGTTCAAGATGAGATGGCTGCTATTAGCGCAGCAGAAACAGGATTAAAGACAGGTTGGTTGATTGAAAAACCAGTAGAACGTAAACTTGACTACTCTATTATTGGTAAATACTCTGATGAGGATATTAATAGTTTAAGTCGCTATGCACTAGGTGACTGGGCGTTGTCTACGTCTAGTGAACTATATGCACAGCGTGTAGTGGGCATTAACCAACAAAGTAGATATACTAAACTCCTTACTAACTTTGTACGTCCTTCCGTAGAGAAGTTGTCTAAAGCAGAGATGGTTATGCTTAATGACATTCTTGTGGTAGGAGACAAAGAAGGTAAAGTGTTTTCTACTGTGGAGTTAGCTGGTTTTGGTGTTACTAATAACGCACGTACTGCCTATTACAAAGTAAGAGCATTGCGAGATGTTATGCATCAAATGCGTAATGATGTAGCAAGCAAGAGTTTAATTCGTAAAGGATACGTCAAACTAACTAGTGCTATGAAGCTGGATGATGGTGGTTTTAGTTTGTTTGTTAAACCTATATCTACGCCACTAAACAAAACAGTGTATGTAGCAGGAGAAGGTAGGTCTGCTAGAGTTACTGACAAGTTTGCTGAAGAAGCCAACATGCAGGGACTACAGTTCTTTGAGACTACTGAGCCTGTTATGATTGATGGTAAATATCGTAAGACGTTTGCTTTTAAGCAAGATAACTTTAACATAGCTAAGATTGAGGATGCAATTCCCTATCGTGCTGGTGAATATCGCCGTATTTATAGCGATGAATACTTTGTTAAGATTAAGTCTGAGTATGAGATTGATGGAGTTGTACAAGAAGTTGTACAGACGCACCGTACTGCCGCAAGTGCAGGAGATGCTAATGCCTACATTAAAGCATTTAACGAAGCAGGTAGCTTGTTTAAAGCAGGTAAACTAACTACACAAGAGGCAGCTAAACTTATGCAGCCTTTTGGTTGGAAGCCTGAAGAAGTAGTTGACTTGTTTAACAGTGGTAGATTGGGGGATAACTACAAAGTTGAACTGCGTTACAATAGAACTGATGATGACTACATTTCAGAATCTATTGGTCTAAGTAGTAACTTCTCTAGCAAGCGTGGAGATAGAGTGTTATCTGTGCATGGTGAATCCACTGTAAACACAGTTAGCCCACTTGATTCCATTGCTGCTGAGATTGGTAACACTACGTATGTAGCCTCTGCTACTGAGTGGCGTGAGTCACACATTCAACGTTGGTTTAATACCTTTGCAGATGACCTCCCTGCTAATGTACGTAACATGTCTGCTGAAGATGCATTTAGATACACCTTAAACAATGAAGGTGCTTACGTAGGACAGAGTAAACGTTTGTTGTTTGCTCAACGTGTTCAAGAGTACATCATGTCTCAAATGAACATTCCTACTAAAGAAGAACGTGCATTCTTAGGGTTTATGCGTACTATTAGTGAGTCCATTGAAGGTGCTACTAGTAACAACAAAGCAGTTGCTACAGTTGGTATGGCATTGCGTACTACTAGAAACTATCCACAATGGGCACGTACCATTGCATTCCATAGTTTCTTTGCATTCAATCCAGTGCAATTCTTTATGCAAGGTATGAACGCATTTAATGCAATTGCAATCTCACCTATTCATGGTATGGCTGCTGCTAAGTCTTCTGCTATGTATGGCTTGGCATTGATGAGCGATCAAGAAAGTATTTGGCGTAATGTAGCTAAAGCAAACAAACTATCTAATCTTGGCTTAGGTATGAGTGAAGATGACTTTGTAGAAGTAGTACGGTCTATTCGCCGTTCAGGGCTATTAGATGGCATTAATAGTAATAGTTTATATGGTGCTGAGACAGGTTCGTATGGTATTTTTAATGGACTATCTCGCAAAGTAGGAACTGTATCTGCTACACCATTCAATACAGGTGAAGCACTTAGTCGCTTAGTTAGTTATGACATTGCTCGTAGAGAGCATATGGCTGCTAATCCGGGTTCAGCTTGGTGGAGTGATGATGCCATTGCTAAAATTATTGAGCGTCAAGATGACTTAACACAGAACATGACTAAGGCTAACGTTGCTACATGGCAACAAGGCTGGAAGTCTATTCCTGCACAGTTTGTTCAGTATCAAGTTAAACTGATGATGAATGTGGTGCAGAGTGTACTGGGTAATAGCCGTGTGTTTACACGTGGAGAAGCTCTACAGTTGTTGTTGATGCACACTGCTGTTATGGGTACTGCTGGTGCATTCCTGTGGCCCTTCCGTGATCTTGTTACTAGTATCATCCCTGAAGATGCAACAGAACTGGAGCGTCTAACTATTCAGCAAGGTGTTGTGTCAGGAATGATTGCAGCAATTACTGATGGTGAAGCTAAACTTGCTTTAGGTAGTCGGTTTAATACGTTCCGTTACTATGAAGACATTGCTAGGGGATTGTTTGACCCACAAAAGAACTTCTTGGAAGTGTTAGCTGGCCCTTCAGGATTTGCATCTTTACGTCTACTAGGTGGTGTAGGAGAGGCTGTTAAGATTGTTGTTAAAGCACCAATGACACCTACTACATTGCAGATAGCATTAATTGAAATTGGTAAGGGTTCATTCTCTACTATTAACAACATCACTAAAGCTCGTATTGCTATGGCTAATTATAACCAAGTGATGAGTGGTAGTGGCAAAGCAATGTTCCGTGTAACAGATACTGAAGCATGGATGATTGGTATGGGAATACCTCCTGCTACACAAGAAGATTTATCCATCATGTATACTAGTAAGAAGGCATACGGTGATGAGATGAAAGCTGCTGCTAAAGATGTAGGTAAACATGCTATGTTGGCTCTCACTGCGTTACGTAGTGGAGATACAGAAGGGCACAAGACACACTGGGCAGTGGTACAAGCATACTTAAATACGTATGAAGGAGATGACTTACGTACTTTAATGAAAGAAGCATATAAAGTGGAAGCATTTACACAGTATGAAAAGATGGTAGTTGAGCAGATGGTTAAGCAGTACCAGATTACCGATTTAACGACACAAGGACAATAATATGGCAACAATGTACAGAGCAGATGTTACACAGAGCGTAGACCCTGTTTCCCCTAACTTTGGTACTTTAGCTAAAGGAGAGGAAGCTCGTGCTGCGGGTGCTAAGTATGCATCAGATTCTACTAGTACCTTACTTAAAGCTGCTGAAACTCTTGTTAAGACAGGTGTAGAGATTGATTTAAGTAGAACAGACATTAAAGCAGAAGACCTTACAAAAGAATTTTTAAGTAGTAACATGGTTGCTGAGGAAGATGCACGACAGATGGGTGCATTAACTAAACCTGCACCTAACAGCGATAGTTTAGTTATAGATACATATAACAAAGAGTTTACACGATTGCGTAATGCGTCATTAGGTGGTATGTCTAACGAAGAATATGTATCTCGTGTAAGTGCTCTATCACGTAAAGCAATTGCTAAGTATCCCGGCCTGTCAGATAAGATTAGAGAGCGTGTAGGCACTATTACAGGTCTTCCCTACGCAGATCAATGGGCAGAGATGCAGTTTGTTAAGGAACGGTTTAGTAGAGAAAAGAAAGACACAGGATTTGATGCTGATAAAGCAAGAATAGCCGACATTGCGAATGCATCGTCATTTGGTTTAGGCAGTCAAGAATTTATATTCAATCTATCTAAGACTGACACGCCAGCATATAACACTATTATATTTAAAGCCAACCAACTTAAAGCAATAAAAGCAGGGACTGATAGTGTGACTGATACTATTAGGGGTGCTACCGCAGTTAACGATAGTGACGCAGATAAAGCACGTGCTGGTTTTGTAGCTATGTTTGAAGGGTACTTATCTACTAGTGTGTTGTCAGACAGTTCAAAGAACTTAGATAGTGTATACAAACCAATACTAGAGTTAATGGCTAAAGGTGAGAAGATTGAAATTAATCCATTAGCTTTTGATACACAAATAAAAATGCATAACGCATCTATGAAAACAGCTATTGAGAAAGCTGCTTTAGATTCTACTAGGGAACTTAACGCATTCTTTGCTAAGAATCCTAACCTTAGTCAAGCTAAACGAGATTCTATGACTAAAGATATTAGTGACGCTCGTGACTTAAACTTGCGTCTGTATGCTGACGACAAGGGTGTAGGAGCAGCAGCTATGTCTACTATTATGCTATCATATCGAGATAAAACTCTCAAAGAACAACGTGAACTTGTTGACTTAGCAATTAAACAGCAAGGTGCTATGCAAAATAACAGTTTAGTTATGGCATACTGGGCTGGTGGAGTTGCTCGTGAGAACCTCAAAGAAACTAATAAATCTTTCTATGAGTTTATGGTGAAGCAAGAAGATATTTTAACAAAGAATCTTTTAGGCACTGGTAGAAATGACACTGGTGCTAATCAGTTACAAGATGTTACTAATATTCTTAAAGCTGCAACTACATCTGATGGTAAGCCTGTTACTACAGTGTCTCCTGATATAGCAACAACTAAAGCTGCACATAGTGTTATGTACGACAACACCAAGACTGCACTAGATAAAGCAGTTGCAGGTAAACAACTAACTACTCAAGAAGCTGCATTAATTAGTAGTACCTTCTCTACTAACGTTAGTACAGGCGGTATGAGTCAAGTGTTTGCAGCAGACCACGTTAAACTTGGTGCTAAGATTAAACTACTTCCTGATGCTACTCAAGCACTCATCAAAGGTAACGTTAGTGATACATCTAAGAGTACAGTGGTTGCTATGTCTTCTTTGAAAGATGGTATTGAGGCTAAGTACGGTGTTACTATTCAACTAGGTGTAAACGATGCTGGTCAACTAATGGCTATGCCAATTAAACCAGTGTATACAGCGCAGAATCAACCTGATACTAGGGGTGCTGTTCCTGCTATACAAACTAATGTGTTGGACGCTGTTAAAGAGTTTAATAATAAATCTAAAGCACTATCTAGTAATTTAGTTTACTCTAGAGTTATGCTTACTGGAGAGAGCATTCTTGCAGTGTCTAAAGACTATGCTACATTAATTAATAATAAACAACAATATAATGGTTTCTTTAACATGCAACCTACTGCCCCTACAACTCCTAAAGCAACTACAACTACTACTGTCCTTCCTTCTACTACTAGTGCTGCTGGTAATACCATCCTCAACGAAATTGAGGCTCTTAAATAATATGGATGCTATTGCAGAACTTAAAAGTATGTCGGTAGAAGATAGGTCTAAACTTAAATGGGATGACCCACGGCTAGATGCCTTAGCAGATAAGTTAGAACAAAAACATGAACTACCTCCATCTACACTGAAGGCATTAAAGTGGGCAGAGAACACTGGTCTTAAAGAGGGGAAGATTAGTAAGAGTAGCAACGATAGTACGGCAGTTAGTCCAGCAGGTGCTAAAGGACTAATGCAGATTATGGATGCTACACAACAGTTGCAAGGTGGTATGTTCAAACATAACCATCTAGACCCTGTTGAATCTTTAGATGCTGCTGCTAAGTATTTAAAATATACATTAACTAATCAGTATAAAGGTAATGTAGCTGCTGCGTTTGCAGACTACAATGGTGGGCCTACTGTGGCTAAACAAGTATTAAAAGGTAAGATGCCTTCTAATGCAGAAACTGCTGGTTATCTAAATAAAATAAAAGAGTTTTACAAACAAGGTAAATAAAAAAGGGAGCATTTAGCTCCCCTTTTTGTTACTAGTAATTAACTTTGTATACATCAAATCCCAAGAGGCGCATCATCGTAATTGTTAAGTGCTCTCCACTTTTGAGAGATGCTTGTTTGCGTACATGCTTCCTCAGTGCTGACCGTGCTTGGTCGTAACTGAAGTATTGATGCCTCAAAGACTTTGGCAGACTGCCCTTTACTGACTTGAGTTTGTACATTTTCTTTCCTTTCTTCACGAGCAATTAAATACTCGACATTGTGTTTAAGTTTATATAAATCCTCTAGTGCTTGACCTTTGTACTTATATCGCAATAAATACTTAGTGGCACTAGCTTCCCAACCATCCATCTCATACGCTGCCCAAATCTCCCACGGTTGAATCTTACGATCTTTGTAGTGATTTCCACCGTACTGAGCAGCCATTACTTCTTCGTACTTCATGTTGGCTTTTTAAATAGGGCAGGGATAGCATTATCTGCTTGTGCCTTATCTAGCGCATCCTTTAGAAGTTTAAGTAATCCTGTTTGAAGGATGAGTTGATGTAGTTCAGGTTCTAATCCCTCTACCTGTACGTCTACACTACCATCTTCATTCTCTTTAAGCACTGTTAGCTGCATTTAGATTCTCCTTGTAACTGTTACATACTTGGTGGACTTTACCATCATTTGTTTTAAACGTCAACACAATCTCAAGTGTCTTATCTGTCTTGTACACCTTTAAATTTAAATGCTTACGTAGTGCATTCAGCATTGCGTAGCTATCATCGTTTGTCATTTACTTCCTTTCTAATGGTTTGTTTAGCTTTCCACACAAGTTTCTTAGCGTACATTGGTGAACAGTTAAGTATACCAGCTATCTCATTATAGCGCAACCCTTCATACTCCTTCAATAATAGTGCCTTACGCTCCTTAACAGGCAACATATTGCATATTGAAGTAACTACCTCTAAACTTTGCTTAGAACAAAGTATTGATTCAGGAGTAACTGTGTCTACCATGTCAACATCCGTTTTAAGGCTATTAAACGGCCTTCTAAGAGCCTTTCTTATCGCTATGGTACACAACCATGTATATAGCTTACTATCGCCTCTAAACAGGTGTAGTGTTCTAAACGCATCCATGAACACATCCTGAGTAATTTCCTCTGCCTGAGCATCGTCATTAACTCTACGGCGTAGAAACCTATAGATACGGTTATGGTACAGAGACACTAGTTCAGCATATGCTTTCTCACTACCTCCTAGTGCCTCTGCAATGATCTCAGAGTCAGATTTCACAGACACCTGAAACACACGCAAGTTGTTGCGCTCCCTCTACGTTATCGGTAATCTCAATAAAGTCTTCCCAATCAATAGTAGAAGGCATACTAGTAACAAGTTTGTCGTATGTCTCTTTATCAATTTCCTCATACGGTGCTTGTCGATATGTACCACCATCCCACGGTAGGAATGAAATGCCACTAATCTCGTCAAAGTGTTTCCACACCCATGAACCAACTTCAGGCCAATCTTCTTCCTTAACATACACAGTTACTGAAGGCTTATGCTCACACCAATGGCGTTGGTAGGTTAACCACAACTCTAAGTGTGTAAAACTATCTAACTCATCTCGTGTAATACAACCACTAGGTGCTTGCATAGGGAAGCTAAAGATAGTTGTATCTAAAGGTTTAGTTACATCTACCTCTGCTGGAACACCTTGGTCTCTCAAGAATTGTGTAATGGGGTCTTTATTATCATTACGTACACGGCGAATATAGTATTGGCTATGTCGAGCATGAATACCACTAGCACTATCTACAAGTTGGGATACAGTTCCTGAAGGTTTAACACAAGTGATTGCCGCAGATTGAGGAATACCTAAAGCATCAGCAAACTCTTTGTTACTAGTAATGGCTTCATTACGCAGCATCTCTAGCCTTGATGACAGACCTTCGATAGCATTGTTAAGGTATGCACAGTCTAAGATTCCTGTGATGGAAACTCCCAAAAGTCTCTCTGCTTCGGTGTTGTTCTGCCAGATTTTACGCAAGTAGGGGAAGTCTGTAAGAGTAGACTGGAAAGTTCCAAGGATAGTGGCAAGTCGCACCTTTCTTCGTAAACTAAGTTCAGTGTCTGTGTCTCTGGCAACCACTTCTGTAAGGTTACAAAACTGATATGGTCGCAGAATGATTTCGGAACATGGGTTAGTCCCAAAGTCATAATTGCCATCTCGTCTTCCATTCTTTTCAACTGTGCGTTTAGCCGCCTCTCGTGAGAAGATTCCTCTCTCTCCACTGTGAGACTGATACAACGCCAACCACTCTGACATAAATTCCCCAACTGTGGGTCGCTCATTATAGCTTGCGCTATTATTCGCAAGTGCTCGTTGCCCTTCACGTTCCCACCAGTTTCCACTCTTGGCATGACGCATCCTATCATCAGATAAATCAGATAAACTAATCATAGCAGAACGGCGTACACCACCTACTACAACTACTTCACCAATCTTACACATAATGTCATGGCACTCAAGACTGTTTAACTTACGTCCTGCTGCACCTTGAAACTTACTAATAACAAACTTAAACAAACTAACCAATGGCTCAGGCCCTGATGCTCTACCACCAAACACTTTAAGCCGTGCTCCTGCTGGACGTACCTTATCTACATTCCACTTCGGGATTTCACCACTGTATAGTAGTGCAATGATTTGTCGTAAAGACTTTGCCCAACCTGCTTTGCTGTCTGATACCACAATTGTAGTGTCACTATTAAACAACTTTGCAGGTACTTCAGGTAATTTGCTAACATATTTACTTTCTACAGAGAAACCAACACCAGTGCCACATAACAGAATGTACATGGCTTCGTCAAAAGATTTAACATCATCTACAGGGAGGTAGGAGCAGTTATACCCTGCTGTATTGTCTCGCTCAAGTGCCTCTCCTGCTGTCATCACTGCCCTCATTGAAGGCATAATTTCATGGTTGAGAATTGCCATACGTAACTCGTCAAACAATTCTTGGCTCATGTGATAGTGCATAGTCTTATCTAAGTGATTATGCATAAAGCTCATGTAGCGATCTACAGTCTCAGGCCAGTGTTCACGTCGCTTCTTGTCATCCAAGTAACGTGAGTAACGGCTCTTAGCAATAAATGTTGAGTAACTATCCATTAGTCGTCTACCTTTGTTTCGTCATAAAAAGCAAGTTCAATGATACCTAAGTAAAGGCACACGTAAACTCCGGGAGCAGGATTAAATTCTAGTCCGAATATAATACCTGTAATAAATCTAAACGCAATAGTCAATTTTAATCTCCTGTTTACGTTGCTCTAACGTGTACATGTTATTTAGAATAAGTTTAGCATCTTCACTTAGTAACGCATAGAACAAAGGGCCATACTTATGTGTACACACTACTTCGTCAAACTGTTTTATTATGTGGTGTAACCACGCTTCTTCCTCGTTTTGCATCTGTCTTTTCCTTTCCTGTTTTTTCTTTATGACATGCTGAACATAGTATTTGTAAGTTTTCTTTCTCACAGAATAATCTGTCAATGTACACATCCCATGATACAAACCCTGTACTAGTATCCACTACTGGATTAACGTGATCTACTTGTACATCTTTAGCTACATACTGCTTATTACAACAAGCACATATGTAGTGCATAGCTTGCTTACCTGTCTTCTTGTTAACTTTCTTGCCAGCAAATGCATCCTTTAATGTTTCCCATTTAGGAGGCCATCTACGCATACCACCACGCAGAGTACTAGTAATGAAGCTACGGTATCGTCCCTCTGTCCACTCACCACTGTTTCTCACAATCTAGCTTCCATAAATAAACCAATGTTACCTATAGCATATCCTATAAATGCTATTCCTAATCCAACCTTACCTGTTACTAGTAAGTTAATAGCCACTACAGAATATACTACACCAACAACTGCTATAAGCCAACTAGCCATGTTCTTTCTCCTGCTGTCCTGATCGGGTCATTTTGGCACAATCGTGCTAGTTTTTGGCATAACTGTCCCGTTCGGGTCATTAAATTGTCCATACTGCTACCCCTCCTGTTGGTTCAAACATTTCTGTTTTTAATCTGATGTACTGCTGTCCTTCTATATTAGCTGACTGAACATACCCTTGGATACCCCAATCTTTTACCTCAGTAACTACTACCATGCAAGCACCAAACATTTCTTTGCTTGGGTCTACCTGTACTATGTCTCCTACTTTAATCATGTGTTCTGTTCCTTTAGCCATTCTTGAATGCGAACAAATGCAACTAAATAATTACCATTCTCGGCAAGCCGTGTGGCTTCCAAGAATTGCGCCTCCGTCAGCCCCACCCAAGGGCGTTGTGCTGGCTGTGCCAAGGCTTCCAATGCAATCTCTGTTGCATCCACGCACCTTTGGATAACTTCTGAATTTTCAAAAGGTGTTCCATCTGCAAGTGCTGCAACTGGTTGCAAAAGGTCAACAATTTGTTTCAATGCTTCTGTCATGCTATTCCTCTCGTTGCTTTTTAAAGTCTTTTACCTGTGTTTCCCAATCACGTTTTTGCTCAGTGTTAATTACCTCACGCTTACGTGTCTTCCCAATCTTCTCCAACTCCAAGGTCGTCTTCGTTGATTTCAATCGTGTCTTCTTCTGTGTAGTCATGTGTAGGATAAAAAATACTATAGTTAGAAACTAGAACGTCAGGTAGCAGTCTAATGAAGTCTTCTACAGTTAGTCCTAGTGCCATAGTTAATTCAACAGGGTCATCAAAGTTTTCCTCAATGAATTGTTTCACTGCAAATAGCTTATCATTATAGTTCATATTTTCTTCCCAAGTATTCAATGCTTAGGAACATCTCATCAAAGTGACCATCTTCCACTTCATTCATTACTAGTAATCCACGCCAATGACGATTGCTAAGTTTGTCCATATAACTCTCGTCATGTAAGTAGTAACTACCTGCGATTATAGCACAGATAGGTTTACCATCTGCACGTTTACCATAGGCTACTTGCTTACCTTGTTGGTGTCCAGCAACACATGACATATGCAACTTAGTGATAATAGCATTAGGGCTACTAGCAGGACGTCCCATAGCACCTACAGGCCAGTAATGATTAAACCCAACTCCGTTAATGAATACAGGATGTAGAAAGTTATGTACCTCCCAATCATCTTCGTAACATAAGTCTTTAGTAGAAATTAATCCTTCAAGAGTAGGGTTATTGTTTACAGCACGTTCAATACGATTTTCATGGTTGCCCATCAACATCACCATACGTGGCTTGTAAACCTTTTCCTTATTCTTTTTCTGCTTACTCTGCATGTCTCGTAGGGGCAATAGAAGTTGTTGCATAGCATTCTTTGCTACATCAATGTCTTTTTTATACCGTAGACCTTCAAAGTATTTACTACCTACTTTGTCATGTGTGGATAGACTAGGCATGTCTGCAAAGTCTCCTATGTTCACAACAACATCAGGCAGGTACTCACAAATAGCTTTCCCTGCCCATGTCAAGTGTTCAGTAGGTACTCCTTCCTTAATCTGACAATCCGGAATTACTAGTATCTTCATCTGAAACCTCTGCAAAAAACTTCCATTCTTCGTCAATGCGAGTCTGTACTTTTTCATACACACCAACATAGCCTACCATTTCTAAGAATTTAGCAAACTCAAGCATGACGTTATCCCACCGTGTGCTATCACTAATCTCAAAGTTAATTACAACTTCTTTATTTTTAGGATACTCAATAGTATCAAACTCTTGGTAGTCTTCATTCTCTACTACGTGTCGAAATGTGTAGGTTGACATGTTATTTATTTCCTTTAGTTTCTTTCACTGATTTACGGAATGCATTAATCTCATCTACTAGAATCCCCATTGACTTATCAAATGCAGCTAGTGTCGATGGTTCACCTGTGTGTACCCACTCATGGAAAGTTACAACTGAACGTCCATCATGGATGGAAATACGGCAGTCACCATCATTTTCTGATTGCCAAGATACATACTTTGAACTGTTGTCAATAAACTTACGTACACTTTTTGCTTTAGAACGTGTGAAAATACTCATACAATCTCCATAACTCGTGGTACATCTACCACATCTACTAAATATTCTGGCCCTGACGAATACAAGAATGTACGCATCTCAGGCCAGCACTCTGATTTAAAAGAACAATAACTACATGAAGTACATAGTTTCTTATTCTTACTTGTCTTACTTTGTGCCACTGGGTCTAGTCGAGGAATAGAATCAATGTTACTAGTAACTGTCTCAACTGCACTCTGTGCTTGGTGTGCAAACAATCCCTTATTAACTTCTATGGGGTAGTAGTTAACATGCCCTAGTTCTTTTTGGATAGTAAGAAAACCAGCAGTAGGCATATCAAGGGCAGCAGCATATCCGTTTAGTTGTTGATAGTATCCAAATGGGTCGTCAACAAGTCCTTTCTTAAACTTTTCTTCTGAAAACTTAGTAACACTCTTAACGTCTACCACTGTGTTGTCGATTACCGCATCAATGCGGCCTCGTACATACCAACCATTCCCTACGTCATAGATAACACGCTCTTGTTGTTTCTCTACAATATGCCCTGCACTCTCAGATACTTTCAGTACGAGTTCCTCTAGTATGTCTCCATAAAAGAATTTAAGCAGCAGTTTACCATCAGGTTTCTCAGCAATGGTAGGACTATTATACTTGTACCATAGCTTACGTGGGCAAGGGTCGCCCACCTCGCTAAAGTACAGTATGTTCTTCTCTCGTGCACTATCCCGTGGTGTAAACCATTTGTCATAGTCTACACTAACAGTGGAATTACTAGTAGCGTTAGGCAAAGTGCCTCCCACTACAGAGTAAATGTCATCCACTAAAGAGGTAATACTTTTCATGCGTCTGCTTTCGCCATCACCAATGCTTTTTCCATATCCAAATCACCACATGAGTATGCTTCAAACATACGTGCAATGTCAATGATGATGTTGGCACGGTCTTCACCTGCCATTTTAGCAATCTCTTTATCCTCACGGAATAAGTTCACTGCGTTGCTAAGACTATTCTGTCGAACAATGGCACGATCACCATGCAGAGCAGGGATAGGGAAAGGGCGTGTAGGAGGGCTGTATGGGGCTTTACTGGGACTTGCAGTAGTAGGTGCAGGGGTAGCCGTAGATGCGCCTTCTCCCTTGGCTAAAAGCTGTACTGATGCTAAATCTACGTTCTTACCATAGGTGTTCTCAGTATACTGAAAGTCAATAGTATCTCCTATTTTGAACATAGGCTTCTTAAAACCGTAAGAATAGCGTTCTCCATTCGCATATATAGAAAATGCTGGCTTAGGGCCAAACTTTGTGTTTACGTCTTTGGATTGGATGTCTTCTACAATGTAACTCATTTAATTTCTAACTCCTGTGTGTTTTGCCAATTATCACCTACCTCCACACCTACCTTTAATATGCATGGAAAGTCAATGTTGAAATACGCTTTTAAATACGCTGGTGCATTCTCAAGCGTTTGTTTTGCTATACAAGCTGCCTTATACACTACTTCTTCTGTTGTGTCAAGCACCACACTATCATGTACAGTCATTACTAGTAATGCAGACCTGCTAATGCCAGCTTTCTCTAACTCACGTAACAAAATACCTACCATCATAGGTACTACGTCACCTGTTGCAAAGCCCTGAATAGGCCAATTCTTTAGTTCTGTTGGGGAGAATGTCATTTCTCCTTTACGGTACTCACTGGGATACTTCTTAAATAAGTAGTGCCTACCTGTTGGGCTTTCGTGAAAGTATGTGTATATAGGGCCTGATTTAGCCTCATCATATGTTATTACTAGATTCTTCTCTGCGTGTTTAACTATTTCTTCATGGTATGCCTTTACTCCTTTATATCTAGAATAGAAAGTACGGATAAACTTCTTAGCTGTAGCTACATCACAACCACTCTGTGCCATCAGCGTTGTAGCCCCTCCACCGTACACTAACAAGAAACTAAACCGCTTGAATGGTTTACGTTCAGCATCTGTGGGATAGCGTCCATACATTCCTTTGTACAGTTCCTTGTGCATATCTCTACCATTATTAATATCCTCAATGAGTTGTTTATCATTAGCTAAGTAAGCCAATGCAACCATCTCTAGTTGAGAGTAATCAAGTTCTAGTATCTTACCACCAGCAAACCTACTTACGTAAGCTGCCTTAACGCCACCTTCGTCTGTCTGATTCTGTAAGTTAGGATTGTTAGCTGTTAGTCTCCCTGTTTTAGTAGCGCAATGGTTAAGGTTAGGGTAAATATTGTTTGATGGAAAACGTAATGATGACAGTCCTTCGTAGTATGTCTCCTTAATCTTCTTGCACTTACGTATGCGTAGAATAAGTTCTGCAACACTATCTCCTGCTTTGTGCAGTGTGTCTAGTACAACGTCATCTACACTGTAGTAGCCACTCTTACCTACTTCTGCAATAGCACCGTACCTACCGTCAATAGTACGCTCAAGTTCTACATTCTTAAACTTAGGCTTACCATTCTTGTACTCACCAACTAACGTGCGTTCTGTATACTTCTCAGTTCCTCCAAAGAAATACAGTGAAAGTTGTTTGTTACTCATGTAGTCTAAGTCTGGTGCAATACTAGTAATCAACTTGTTTAATGAACCAATCTGATGCCCATAACTAATACGACATGCAGTTACGTATTCCCAATCTACACGCATACCATTACGGTTCATCTCAGTAGTTGCACGTAGTGCGTCCATCTGTGTAAGTATTAACGTCAACACACCTGCTTGTTCAGCTTCCTTAAACTGTGCTTTAAAAATAGCTGCGGTGTTTAGTACGTCACACTTCATATAGTCTACTAACTCAGCACGTGGAATATCTTCTGTGAGCACACCTGCTTTCCAGTAGTTCTTAATCCTGTCATCCTTAACAAACTTTTTGCCAACATACTCAATGGTTAACTCATCTAAACTTGCATATAAATGCTGTTGTCCTGACAATATGTACGCTGCCAGTTGTGTATCCCATACTCTAGGTAACTTGTCTAAGTTGTTACGGTATAGATATAATAAGTCAAACTTAATGTTTTGACCAACCACTAGAGTAGATTCCGTGATACCCATAGACGTTACTAGTAATGCTTCATCGAGTCCTTCTTTCTTATACGCAGTTACTACGTTGTCCTCATCTACATCCATCCATCCGGCAGAGATAACCTTATTACCTAGCCACATAGGGTTAGCTGTATGGCTTCCTATAGGGCAATTAACCGTGGTTTCTAAGTCAAGTACTAGTGTTTGCATTTGATAGTGCCTCTGTAGCTGTTCTAAACATATCACATACATTGAATAGAAATTCCCAATGCTTCCTAATAGTCAGTTCTTTCATCGGTTTAGTTGTGTCTATAGCAGCCGCTAGTGTGTCAGTAGATACATGTGCAAAAAAACCTACATCAGTACTACTAAGACTTATTCTCATACACATCTTACCCCAACCATCGTCTTCTACGAACACATCTCCTACACGTAATGTGTGGTTTACTTTACTTTCCATTTTGATTTATACCTCGCTTTTGCTGGTTCAATTTCTACTTCAAAACACCCATGTCTATGCGCCTCAAGAGAATCCTTTCCACCAAATAGTTTATTCTTAGGTACGTGAATGAATCGCTGTAAGTCCATAGCGGGTTCATTACTCTTACCGATTGTGATAATCGCATCAGCTTCACCAATCTTGTCTGTCTTACTACCTCGTAACTGATTCATCTGAATCCATTTCTCACCTTCACCTGTGCCATCAACCTGTGAGATAGCAATCACTGGGCAATACTCTTTTGCAATGTCTCGTGCCCACTCATACAGTTTACCAATACGTAAGTCATCTCGTGATTCATTAGCGAATCCATGCACCTTGTCTAACTGGTCAAAGATAATTAGTCCGGGCTTAAACTCTGCGAATAGCGTACTAATTTTATTGACTCCCTTAATGCCGCTATCGTCATCCAGTACTAAAAATCTATCACCACCGTTACTAGTAAACTCTTTCTCGTACCTAGCTGCATCTGCTACTAGTGCCCCTGTTGTAATGCCATGATATGCCTGTATCACACGCATCATAACCTTATTACTTGCTTCCTCGTTGTTAATCCAAATCACATGCTCGTCTGACGGTAACTGTGGCATCATGTAACTAGCTTCACTAGCTGTGAATGTTGTCTTACCTGTCTCTGGTCGTGCTGCAATGATAATGAAGTCACCTTTACGTAGTGGGCCTAGTGCTACATTCAACTCAGGTAGTCGCCAATTGAGACCACCTGATGCAACTGCACGTGTTAAGTAGGTAAGGCTAGGGCTAACAAACACATCACTTTTGTCTACGCTTGCACCAATTTCTTTCTTATAGTCTGATAGTAGTGGCTCAATGGAAGTTAGTTCACCACCTGACCCTGTACCTATCTTAACACACACATCATATATACGTGTAGCGTAGTCTGTTTCAATTAGCTTGGCTAGAATATCCTTAACAATGGGCTTAACTGGTGCAGTCTCACTGTCTTTAAGGTTATCAAATGCCATCTCGTATAGTGATGCATCCTTAATCTTTTTCCCTCGCACAATGAAATAGAATGTTCTAAACTCATCATAGTCAACCTCCAAGCGCATTGGGTAGTTATCCCAGTACTCACCTAGTGTGTTGAATATGTCTAAGGTAATAGAAGATACATTGTATTTCTTTACATGGTCTTTAAACCTGTTGTATGTAATTTTATCTCTAACTACATGTAGCAAATCAATATCGTATGACATTTATAATTCCATTGTTAGTAAGTCGTTCATGTCTATTTCTTTTGGCTGTTGCATGTTAATACTAGTAATACTATTAAGAAACATAGGTGATAGCTCTCTGTACAACTTAGCTGCACCTGCGTGTCCTGCTGCGTCATCATCTAACCATAACACAAGTCTCGTTGTTCTGTCAAGCCCTGTCTCCACTAGTGTTGTCATAGAGAATGATGTGCCCATCAAGCATACCGTGGTAAACCCTGCATAATGTAACTTGTAGCTGCTGAGTAAATCCTCTACAACTATTATTGGTTTTCCTATACTGCCAAGTAACACCTGTGCATTCTTGTTTGTCCTGTGCGTTACATATTTCGGTAGTAGTGAATACCTACGTACTTGGTAGTCTTGTACTAACCCTGTAGCAGAATGTATCGGCAAAATGATACCTGTACTTGTTTCTTTAATGCCGTACTTGATACACAAATCATAATCAAATCCGTACTGACCTAACCACAACTGACCTCTAATGTCAAAATTGTTATAGTTTGCTTCTGCATAATAGTATTGTTTAATGCAATCTTCTTTAGACACTCGCTTAGTATCTATACCTGTCATAAGTGACATGCGGCTTAACGTTTCTCTTGGTCTAAAGTATCCGCTATCTCCACAATTAAAACAATGATACAAGTAGGCATCATCTACACGTTTAAGGCCAAAGCGTTTACGTTTATCAACCCCTGCCGTACACGTGCTATGGTTTACTTTTACAGTTTTTCCTTCATCTAAGTCATCGTATTCAGGATAGTTACTAGTAATTTCAGACAGTGCTTCATGTCCATATGCAGTAGCCATTATTTATTCCTCAGTCTTGTGTTTCATATACTCACTGTTGTCCCAAAACATCTCACACTCTTTTGTTCCATGATCGTATGGGGTGTGTATCAAATAGGCTTGCCAGTGCTCAGAAGACTGTGCAGTATGCCTATAACACTCTGTACGAATAGGGCAACCGTGCCCTTCACACTTTGAAATATCTGCCATATAAATCTCCAATTAAAATAGTGTTAGTGATGACAGACCCTCGTGAGTCTGCCATCTGTGTTACTAGTAACATCAATCACCGAACACCTTGCTGTAGAATTCCATTACTGACCGAGCGTCATTAGGTGTAAGTTTCTCAACAAATGCAACTGTGAGCGCATACTTAGTATCGTAGCGATGACACTTACGTGCCCAGTTAATCAGGGTACGTGGTGACATGGTTAGTCCTACCTTACCATCACTATACGCATTACGTACTAACCCTGCAAGTCGCACCATCATAGCTGCACAACTCTCTGACACATTACTCTTACCCCGAATAATGTTAACCTCATGCTTAGGTGAGAGATAGTCTAGGCGTACAGTGTTAGTGAAACGGTCAATGGTAGCGGTGTTCTGCACACCAACACCTGAGAAAGCCCCTGTAGTGTCGCCTTGTCCAACTGTGTTACCCGCAAACACTAGTCTAAACTGTGCATTAGGGATAATTGTACGGTCAGCACTAGTACCGGGCTTTTCCTTGAGATACAAACTACCACCATCCTCTAACAGATTCTGCAATCCCATTGCAATCTCTGGTGGCATTAGTTCCCACTCATCTACTAAGCACACTGCACCATACTTACATGCTTCTGTGATAGCCCCATCTTGCCACTTAGTAGAGCCACCACCTGCTGTTAGCGTACCGAATAGTGCTGCACTCTCTACGTCACCTGACATGTTGATACGAATGAATGGGCGGTTAAGTTTTGCACACACATACTTAATGAGCGATGATTTACCACTACCTGTTGGCCCAGTAATCAAACTCTTATCACCATCCTCAATACCTGCTACTAGTAATGCTGCTTCTTCTTGCTGCACTACATAGTCAGTGTCGGCAATAGGAATCAACCGATTAATATCTGCATCAGAATTAGGTGGCAATACAGTTACTGCAAAGTCACCAAACTTAGGCTTGTACCCAAACACGGTGCTGTACAGTGTCTGTCCTGTACCTACTACTACTTCAGGTGCTACTACTGGTGCTACTGGTGCAATAGGTGCACTAGTTGCTGGTAATTTACCTAAGTGTGCTGCTAATGCCTTAGCTACTTTGTCGTTCATCTCTGCCATGTTACATACTCCGATCTAATGTTGAAAGAATCGCTGGTGCTAAACTTTTTATATCTTCTACTACTTCGTGGTTAGTGTAATAATGAGACACGTTACTATCACAAATACCAATACCATGTATATCTATACCACTACTTTCTATGTTGTCAATTACCTGCTTAGTGTAAGCTGAAATATCACCTGCCATACGTCTACCTGCTGGACTACCATCAGACAATACTAGTAATACTTTACGCTGTTCCTTACGCATCTTTAATTGGTGCGCTACATATGCTAGTGCATCTCCGTCTGTGTTTTCCCATAGACTACCGCTTGCAATTGCAAACCTACTAACTAACTCTGTCTGATTAACCCTCTCACCAAAGTCATTGAATACCCATATAATAGGGTCATCTCTACCGTCAGTGTTAGTAAACCCATAGATACTAAACTTAATATTTAGTGGGGTTAGTGCTGCTGCCATAGCCCCTGCACCTGCACATGCCATCTCAAACTTGTTACCTGACATGCTACCACTACAGTCTACCAACAAAGATACTACAGTATCAAGTGTATCACTTACAATACGCTTACGAAATACTCGTGTAGATTGTTCGCCATCTCCAGTGATTAACTTGTGTAGACTACCTGTGTGTAGCTTACCCTTCTTTAAGCCATACTCATACCTGTCCCTGCTACGTGCTTGTAACTTCATACGTAACTTGTTAGCTAGTTGAGTAGCGTTACTAGTAACATAGTTATTTACTACGTGTGCTCTAAAGTATGGGCTAGGTGTACGCTTAACTTCCTTGTGTAACATTGGAAAACGTACTACCACATAGTCGCTAGGTCTAGGGATAGTGTATGCACCACGGCTAGGTGCTTCCATCTCTAGGTGAATACCTGTGCGGCTAGGCTTATGGTCGTGCCCAATATCTTCCATTAGTTTCTTAACGGTTAGTAACCTATCTGCACTATCACTCTCGCTTTCCCCATCACCTTTACCCTTACCCTTACCTGCCTTACCCTTTGCATCTTCCTTCTTTGTGTACTTCTCAGGGTCTTCGTCATACAGTGCAGCTAAGATACGTTTAGCTAAGTCCATCACCTTCTCACCTACATCTGCACTAGTATCTGCACGTAGTGCCAGTAGTTCATCTGTGAATGCTTCTAACTTGTGCATACGTACAATGCCATCGTCATCTAGCAACACTGCAAGTGTGTCTCGTGTCTCTCGTGCATTGTCAATCCATGTTCTAAGTGTGGCATCCCACACAAATAATGGCAGTGTAAGTGCTTGCTGTTTAACTAGTTCCTTGTCCGTAGAAATGGTGCGCTTAACAATGTCGTCAGTATACAGTATCCAAAACTTGTTACTAGTAATGGTATCTCCGGCATACACACTATCATTAGTGTAGTCTACACGGTGATCTTCTAATACATTATTAATGAGTGCAAGTAATCCCATTGGCCTATACTTATGCAAAATACTAAAGTCACTGTGTACAATGTGGCTTGTCTCGTGTTTTACAAAATACCGCATACGTGTTAACCACTCACTACTACTAGTGCTAGTAATTAGTGGCAACCACATAGTCTTACCATCAGTTCTAGGTATGCTGTCTGGTGTATCCCACAATACATTTACACCACTATTTTTAGAGCATCCCGCAACATAAGTTTCAAAATTAACTACGTCTAAGTAATTCATTACATCACCTTTGATACGTCAGGGTACACATAGGTAACGAATATGCGGTGATATTCGCTATCTAGCCAATTTTCTACTGCTTCGTCACTAATATCCTTGTTAAAGAATTCGTCAATTTCCTCCATCTTTTTAACTACTTCGTGCATATTTTTAAATGTTACTACTCTATTCTCCATACCATACATCCCATGTAAACCATGCTAGATATACTACTATTACTAGTAATACTATTTTATTAAGTAAGTCCATTATGTAATATCTCCGTGCTACTGTTGTTATCTCGTGCTATCTTCCGAGAAAATCTATGCCCTACCTTACATGCCACTGCAATATGATTCAGGTGATTAGCTGTAGTTACACTATACCAGCCACACCAATTGATGATGACAGACCCTCCCGTGCCCTTCTCCGCTATCTTGTTACCGTGTAACCAGTAGCTTTGTCCGTCCGTCTTACTGTTATGTGATGCACCACGTTGACCGCTAACGAATGCATTTGCTACGTCTTGTATACTCATGTTGTTCACCTTGTTACTAGTAACGTTTATATGTACGTACAATACTATCAGTATTACTATTGATTGTAGTGTATGTGAATTTAATACCCTTATTTTCTAGGGCATTAATGAATAGTCCTGCGTCACAATCTTCCTCTAAGAATACTTTATTCCCTAACTTGTAACTATAGCTGCTAATTTTATCAGCGATATTGAATAGGGATAGTTCGTCCTTGTCTACTTCTAACCATCCATGACCGGGGTCAGTGTGAAATACATATGACATATTAGCGTCCTTTTAAATTACGTAGTGCTGTTACAATTGTAGCAGTTGATACAATGATTACTAGTAATGATAGCCAGTTACCCTCAGGTATCATAATGTTAAGGCTAGTTGCCAGTGCTAGAGTTGCGAGAACCAATGTGAATCCTGTATATACATGTGACATTTTATATTCCTAATGTGTTACTAGTAACGCCCCTATTTCTAGGGGCATTCTGCTTAGTTGTTACGTGCTGCTTGGTAGTCTTCCACCATACGGTGAGCCAGTGCCGCATACATATCTGCAAGAGTTGACATTTGTTCCACTGTGAATGCTTCCAGTGTATCGCTGTCATATTTCTTTTGGGCTTGCTCAATGAATCCTACCATACGATCATAATCGGATTTGGTTTCATTCAATTCTGATTTACCCTTGGGCATTGGATTACCATCTTCCCTCACAATATCACCATCTTCCTCACGTTTCCACACGTCAACGTTACTAGTAATGGCTTTCCCGATTACAGATTTTGCAGAGCGCAAACTATTCTTTTCGTCCTTGGTTAACTCCCGTATAGAGTCTAGGTTTTCTACTACTGTTTTATGCTTTGCATTCAATTCCTCTACGTTACTAGGCGTATAAGGGAAGCATGTTGTTCTGACATAATTTGCCCAGATACCTTCCCCTGCGGTACGTGATGCATCCTTGGCATCTTTGGATTCGCTAAGAGCTGCACGTAGTTGTGATTCGTATGACATTTTTAATTCCTTTACAGTTTGATTTGATTTACTAGGGCTTGGTTATAGTGCTCTATTACTAGTAACACTATAGAAAACCCTTGGATTTTCTTGGTAACATATCCCCTATGCCATAAGGGTTTTACCTGATAGTATTCCAACTATCGTTGACCTAGCGAACTCGTATGGATATTGTCTTACCATAGTCAAAGCCTTCGCACACGTTTTGTGAGGGGTACGTATTCCCTTATTCAGTGCCCCGATAGTAACATGCAATACTTACACGAAACTTACAGTCACTAGGTTAAACTCGATCATTTAACCCTTGATTGCATTCTAACCCACTAACCTTACATGAAACTTACAACTAGGTAAACTTCATTACCTTGGATTATTATTAGTAATCCTATGTTGCAACTCATTATACACACTAAACTTACACCAAACTTACAACTAGTAGTGTTGTTTTTATGTAACAACTACCTAGTCGATGCGTCTAATGTAACCTACATTTCTTACGTGAACCTTACAACTTAGCGTGTGGTATTTAAACAACACCGCTGAACCGATGACTGAAATGTAAACGATGAACCTTACACGAACCTTACAGCTATAATAACCTAGTAATACGTAGGGTTATAAGTATGCATGGCGCATGGAAAACGCCCTTATTAGTGGTGTAGTACGTATTCTAGGGAATATCTAGGGA
>Ga0247723_1000171_pt1 | contig 41153 bp, 60 predicted proteins | sample MSEWelMarce5H_FC_FD_189079 | JGI IMG/M metagenome (GOLD analysis project Ga0247723, IMG submission 189079) | Subsurface sediment microbial communities from gas well in West Virginia, United States - MSEEL Well Study Marcellus 5H_FC | ecosystem: Environmental > Terrestrial > Deep subsurface >... | reverse complement strand
CAGTTCCAACTCAGCGTCTTTGAGTTCTTCTTTGATGATGGTGAGTTCCTGTTCAACCATCTTCAGTTTCTTTTCCATGCGTTCTCTGGTCAACTTCTCAGCGTGGCAGTACCCAATCAGGGATGCGTCAGTTGCCACCTTGCGGATGAGTTGAATGATCTGGTCACGACTCATAAAGCCACCAGCGATGTCCTTGCTAGGCGCAATCTTGGTGATGAGTTCTTCAAGTTCTTTTTCGATGGTCATGCTGTCTCTCCTTGTGGTTGTGGTGAATTCCATGCGTGTTGCAAGGCGGTGAAGTTCATGGGGGCAATGGTGACTGTTGAGAGGAATAAGCCCTTACCATGCGTTCTGCGCCCCCAATCATCTGTTGCCTTGATGTTCTTGAGTTCATTCTTTTTGACTGCGCTATAGACGCTGTTAGGTTTGAACCCACCCTCTACCAACTCTTCCATAGTGCGAGGCTCTTGGCAGAAGTCTTGTAGTGGTGTCATTTCACTAACTCCTTTGCAATCTCAATCAGGAAAGGCACAGCCAGAATCAAGCCCACTAGGGTGGCTTGGAATATTTCTTTAAGCGTCATTGTGATACCTCACTTAGTTGCAGAACTTGAATCATTGTGTTGTCATCCAAGTAGCGTCTATGACGCTCTTCATTTTCAAAGTCCCAATCATATTTATTGAGATAAATTTGCTTGTCGGATTGTCTCCACATCCATCCAATGTGCTTATAAATGGTGCGACCACCAACAATTTTGAATGCAACATCAGTTGGTAATTTGTCATCTTCTGACATGAGGTGCAAATCAATCAGTGTCATTTGAGTCATCATCATTCTCCTCACAGAGTTCACAGGTTGGGTGGTCGGGGTCACGGCAGTCGGGGTGGTTAGCCAAAAGGTTTCGGTAGCGTCTGAGGTGACGAGCCTCAGACTTGATCTCCTCTGCTTCTGAATCGTCAATTGGGTACATCAGTAATCCTCTCCAACTCTTGCTGGTTGTGCGCCAAGGAATTGAGAGTTGTAGGGTGCGTTGTGTGTCCAAGGGTTTGCTTCATGCTCGGCAAATTGGGTGACATACTTTTGCTCTTGACTCGTCATGATGCAAGACAAATCCATGTCGATCTCATAGCCAACAGCGTCACCACTGCAATCGGTGATGCGGATGTCGCTAACACCTAATTCAATGGCTCTACGAACTGTCTCTAAGACTTCAAGTTTGTTTGTGAATGTGTATGTTGTCATCTTCAATTCTCCTGTTAGGTTGAAAGATGGGGCTTGCGCCCCTTTGGTTAAATTGCTTGCATCAAGTCTTTTGCTGAAACTCGTTTGCCTTCAACTTTCCACATCAAAGATGGTTGCTGAGTTTTTCTTGGAGTTGTGCGACGAGTTTGGTGAATGACTTTTACAACAACTCGTTTGTCGTTAATGATTGCTACTGCAAATTGAAATTCACTGGCATTTGCTTTTGCGATTAAGTCTGTAAGTTGCTGGTTCATTTGGAATCTCCTGTTTGCGTTGTTGATGTAGTGAATCATATAGTAATTAACTACCTTGTCAACTCCCCTATAACTAATCCCCCACAATCAACTCAACTATTAAATCACAAAGGGCTTGACCAATGAATTAAAAGTCTATAGACTCCCCCACACTATGAACACACAAACCATGCAAACCATTGAAAACATTAAGGAAAAGGCTGAAGTAGCTGGCTACACCATCACCGATGTTGCTCGTCATGCTGGCTTTCACCCTGCTCAAGTCTCCAGATATGCAACAGGTAAAACCATACCACTTGTCACCACCATCAGGCGGTTGGATGAATCAGTAGATTCCCTGATTCAGAGCCGTTTTAAGGCTCTACAGGGGCTGTTAAATGACTAGGCGCACCATTGGCATTGACTGTGGTCTGAATGGTGCTCTAGCCCTGATTGTGGATGGTGAACTGGTCAAGGTTGAGGATATGCCTACAGTCACCCTCACCCGAAACGGCAAGAACAAGCGTCAGGTATCAGTGCCTGAGTTGGTTCAGATCATCAAGGACTTTGACCCCAACGAGGCATTCACCGAAAAAGTGTTCGCTATGAGTGGGCAAGGGGTGACTTCAGTCTTCTCTCTAGGGCGCAGTCTTGGTGTCGTTGAGGGAGTTCTCACAGCCCTACAAATCAAGACCACGATGATGACCCCACAGACTTGGATTAAGGCAATGGGTGTTGTTGGTGGCAAGGATGGGTCAAGAGCCAGAGCGATGGAGTTGTTCCCTGAACACATGAGCCTCTTTAAGAGGGTCAAGGATGATGGCAGATCGGATGCCAGTTTGATTGCACTTTGGGGGTATAGGAATGGATAACAAAGAACGAGAAACCTTGCGTGAGCATATTGTCTGGCTTGGCTCTCAACTCGAACAAGAACGAAAGCAGAACCAAGCGACTGTGGTTTACCTTAAGCGTCTACTTGACCCAGAGGACTTAGGTCATGCGGTGTCGCATGAGGTCAGACAACTCGCCTATCAATTACTGATTGAACATCACCACATCGAAAGAACATCATGGCAACAAAGCAACTGAACATCAGACCATCAGGTATTGCTAGGACAATTGCTTGCCCTGCAAGTGTCAGGTTATCAGCACAAGTACCTTATGTCGAGAGTGGTGAGGCGGCAAAGATCGGGACTGCAATTCATGCCTTGGCAGAGCACTGCTATCAAAGGGATTTAGACCCCATGTGGTTCGTTGGCAAAGTCTATGAAAGCATCTTGATGACTCAAGAGAATTGCGACTTTGCACAACAGCACTTGAAAGCTATTTGGGACATAGAGGAAGAGTTGGGCAAGGGAACTGTTCAGGTCGAGAAGTTCCTACCCTACCAAGAAAGCCCTGCATACAAGATTGGTGGAACTGCTGATGTCATAGGCATTAGTAATGAGAAACGCAAGCTCATCATTGCTGACTTAAAAACTGGTAGAGGGTATGTCGATGCCGAATCAGATCAACTCAAGCTATACAGTTTGGCGGCTATGGAGTCTGGTGGGCTGTACCAAGACATCGACACCATTGAACTCTGGATTATCCAACCCCATCATGGTGAGGTACGCAAGCACACGATGACAACTCAAGAGTTGGTGGATTGGGAGCATTACATACTGACCCCTGCGATTGAGAATGTGCTGAACCCTGCATTCCCTCCTGTACCCTCTGACTCTGCTTGTCAATACTGTTCGGCTAAAACGATTTGCCCTGCACAAGCAAACATGGTTGAGGTGGTTCACTCTGCACCACCAGTTGAAGTCTTGACAGAAGAGCAGATCAGTGTCTTGCTGACCAAGTTTGACATGGTTGAGGACTACATCAAGGCGGTGAGAGATCATGCTTTGAAACGCATGGAGAAAGGTGCTGTAATTGCTGGATGGCAACTCGCACCTAAAAGAGCGTTAAGGTCTTGGACATCAGAGGAAGAAGCGATGAAGCATCTCATGTTCCTTGGTATGGGCATCAAAGAGATAACGAAGACCGAACTCATCACCCCTGCACAGGCAGAGAAACTATTGCCTAAAGGCTTAAAGGAGTCCATTGAACCTTTAACTTCTCGCATATCTAGCGGATTGACGCTTGCCAGAGACAAGGGTATTAGTCAATAATCCCAACCCCAATCCCCCACAGTGACATCAGTCACATTTTTCAACTTTAACTTTCAAAAAGGAAACATCAAATGAATTTAAATCTCTCCTCTGGCGGTGGTAGTGGTAACTACATTCGCTTTTCACCGCAAGCAAATGCATGGACTAACCAAGATGGTGAATTCACCTTTGAGAAATCAGTCTTTGACCATGAGAACTTGGAAACAGGTTGGATGCTGATAGCCACTGGCATCTTTGAATTCTTGCCTGATGGCAGTCTTGGGCAGAAAGGCGCACAGCCAAGTGCAGAGCACAAGCGTGGCTTTCGGGCAACTTTCTACAACAAGACTATGGGTGTCGCAGAGTTCAGTGCCAATGGTGCAGGGGCTAACATGGGCTTGGAAGCCTTGTGGAAGCAAGTGCAAGCACAGGCATCTGCTAACGCTGGTAAGTTGCCAGTGGTCGAGTACAAGGGTTCACGCCCTGAGAAGGTCGGCAAGGGAACTACACGAGTGCCATTGTTTGAGGTGGTGAGTTGGGTAGCACGACCAGCGGCTTTGCAAGATGGCGGTGCTGATGAGTCAACCTCATCATTTGATGCGCCAAAGATAATTGCTAAACCCGCACCTAGCAAACCAGCACCACCCTCACAAAGTGATGATGAGATGTTCAGCTAAATACTGAACCAATCCGCACCAGAGTTTTCGGGGGAGAACTCTGGTTTTTTTGTCTCTTGTAAATTGGACTCTAAATGTCAGCACAACAAATAGCCACTACCTTGGGTAACGCAAAGAAGGTAGGCAATGGTTACCTAGCAAGTTGTCCTGTTCCTCATCATGGTCAGGGCAATGGGGACAAGAATCCATCCCTATCGGTCACAGATGGTGAGGATGGCAACATACTCTTCAAGTGTCATGGTGGGTGCGAGCAGTCAGCAGTGTTCAGCACCATCAAGGACATGGGACTCCTCCCACAGCTACCAGACAGACCAGAATACCTTTCAAATGTCAGACCCATCATGCCAGCAATACCAATATTAGAGAATGAATGGGTCTACACAGACGAGAACGAAACACCGCTGTTCCTTAAGCAACGCTACAAGACCTTTGATGCCAAGGGTAAGACCTATAAGACTCTCAGAGTCATGGCTGATGGCAGTCGGGTCGGGAAGTTGGGAGATTGCAGAATCGTGCCTTACAGACTGCCCGAGGTGCAACAGGCAGTTGCCGAGGGAAGAGCAATATACATCTGTGAGGGTGAAAAAGCGGCAGATGCCTTGTGCAGTTTGGGAGTCGTAGCCACCACCTCGCACGCTGGTGCAGGAGGTTGGAATCAAGACCTGAACCAGTACTTTGCTGGCGCAAATGTCGTTGTCGTGCCAGACAATGATGCCGCTGGTTGGGGTTATGCAGACAAGATCGTTCAGTCTTTGCTTTCAGTGGTCAAAAGCATCAGGATTATTGATCTTGAGTTGCCAAAGCCAAAGGAAGATGCACATGAGTTTGTCCACAAATACTCAGGCACAAAGGAAATACTGGCAAGCAAAGCCAAGAAGTCTCAGCCTTTGACCCCTGAAGATGTCATCCTGATACCCAAAAGGCTAATTGAATCAGCAATTGATGACCTGTTAAGCCACAACAATGAACCCAAAGTAGAGCATCAACCTAGTGAGTCGCAAAGGAAAAAGCTCGTTGTCGAGTCTTGGGACTCAATCAAGGATGAGCCAGTTGAATGGTTGGTTGAGTCGATACTGCCCAAGAAGGCATTTGTAGCTCTCTACGCACCGCCAGCATCATATAAGTCATTCATTGCCCTCGACTTGGCAGAGGCAATTGCAACTGGTAGGGATTGGATGGGTTACAAGATACCCAAAAAGGGTGCGGTGCTGTATATCTGTGGTGAAGGTCATGGCGGTATGGGCGCAAGGGTGAAGGCTTGCAAGATACAGAACCAGAGTCCCGATGGGACAAACCTGTACATCATCAGGGCGCAACTCAACCTGAGATCGTCACCAGAGGATTTTGCGGAACTTTTAGACGCTATCAACGAATTGGTGGCGCAAATAGATGAACCCTTGGAACTCATCATCCTTGACACCCTGATGAGGATGTCTGGTGGTGGCTTTAACGAGAACAGTTCCGAAGACATGGGCGCATTCATCACCCAGACAGGCAAGCTACAGGAAATCTTTGAGTGTGCGTTGTTGGTCATCCACCATAGCGGTAAGGATGTCTCCAAGGGTTTGCGTGGTCATAGCTCCCTGCTTGGTGCGGTGGACACTGAACTTGAGATTCAAAGGCAAGATAGCGTCATCAACTCAGGAGATTCCAGCGTGGTAGGGAACGCAATCCTGAAGGTGTCAAAGCAAAAGGATGGGGCTGACTCCATCGAAGTGGGTATTGAGATCGTTCTGGTGGAGATTGGGACATCAGACTTAGGCTTTGAAACCTTGACCAGTTTGGCTATCAGACCTAACCAAGACATCGCAAACAGTACCGCAAAGGGGAGTAAAAATAACTCTGGCAGTGGTGGAAATCAGCGTTTGGAGATGGATTCGTTAATGAAAGTGATTAAGGCTAAAGGCTCATATCGTGAAGTGGAAGGTATTAGTCGGTATGGAGTGGCTTTGGATGATTGGAGGGCTGAATTTTGGAGCATGAAGGGTTGTACTGAGGATGATAAGGCGGCTTTTAAGAAGGCTTGGATGCGGGCTAGGGAGAGATTGGTAGCCGTGAATAAGGTCGTGATTGGGTCTGGTTGGGTGTGGTTGAAGTCCAATTCGGAGAGTTTTTGATATGTATATTTATCCAGTGACAAAGGGGACAAACGGGGACAAATGTCCCAAATGTCCCCTTGAGGAGATGGGGACAAACCACCTCAGGTCTATAAACCTGAGGTTTGTCCCCTGTCGGTTTGTCTCTTTGTCTTTTTGTTGAAGGAAATTAAAAATGAGTCGTTTAAGGTCTAAGAAAGATGTTCCTCAAGTTGAGGTGAAGAGGTATGAGCCAACCAGTTGGGATATTCAAGCTCATGCGGTTTTGGTTGAACTCGAGGCAAGGAAAGACAAACATCACCAGAAATGGGGTTGTGAGAGACTGATTACTTTAGTTGACACTGAGTTTAGGGAGAAGTTTTGGGTGCAGATGGCTAGGGTTTGGGATGCAACTGATAGGAAGGACATCGATCGGTTGAGGAAGTCGGTCTATGGGATGGTCAAAGGTTATGACGCTTTGGAGAAGTGGGCTGAAGACAATGGAGTGCCTCAAAATCCACCTCTGCGATTTTTGGAGTGGAAAACTCAGGATGGGAAAATCATGGCAGTTGTCCAGACCATCAATGAAAGCCTTGACCTACAGCGTGAACGCAAAGACCTACACACGATCTGGACACTGGAGGAGTTTGAGGTTGTCCTAGCTGACCCATTTGTGCAAGAGGTTCTCATGCTGAAGGCACTTGAACCGACTGCACAGGTCAAGATGTTTAAGAAGACAGGTGGTGACTCTGGGTTTGATGACATGGAAGATGATCTTCATGTACTGGAAGGTGAGCCAGCACCTAAACTGTTTAACGCACCACCGAGGAAGTAGGGTGGCAAGTCCACAACTTCACACTGTCCAGTTCAGGCGCAAGCTGACTGAGGAACAAAGGACAATCCTGTTGTGTGCTGGCAAGGGAAACATTACCAAAGGCTTCAAGGAGGTCTTGGATTGCTACGCAATCTTATGGCGGCTTGGATACCGCCCTAGAAACGATTTATACGATTTCCTTGGGGTGGATGAGGAAATGCTACAAACCCCTGTTAAAAGCGATTCTGACGAGGATTAGAGGTATTGTTAGCTTGATGCCCTTGTTAGCCTTGGTTACGATTTGTAAATGCGAATCAATATCATTATCAAGTACCCCAATAATGCACCCTCCGCCTCTTTCCCTCTCCGCCTCCCCGCCAGCCAGAAAATCACCGATTCAAAAGTTATCCACAGGTTATCCACAGATTTGGATAGAAGTTATCCACAATTGTCCCAACTGGTTTAATTTTGCGTTTCAGTTTCTACCAGTTTGTAATGCTTTCTTTGATTTTGACTTAACATAATGGAGATTGTATTAAATGGATTTTGTCAGCGATTTGTAAGTTACAGAAAATGTCTAGGAAAATCAAGCACTTACAGGCGCATATCTGCAAACGGAGTTATCCACAGAAAAAAGTTCTCAAATTTTTGATGGGGGGGAGGGGGTGGTCGCTGTCGGTGAAAATTGTGGGAGCCTCCGACTCACCGAAAAAACGAAAATAGAAAAATGCCAATGCCCCACTATCCGCTACGAAAAAAAAGAAGACTATCAACACACAATTTGCTATAGTCCACCCCTATCACGCCCACAACGCTAAGGACAATCGTGAAGATAGAGCAAATGGACAGCATCCAAGATGAAAGCCCACAGTCACAACCAGACAAGAAGAAAGCTGGCAGACCCAAGGGCATCTATGGCTTAAAGCGTCAGATACAGGAGTACGCAAGGAATCCTGACCTTGCCTTGCCCAAGACTGACAGCCAGAGAATCAAGGACTTGAAGGATATGCTTATCAAGTCTAGCGGCAAGGATGTTGTGGAAAAACTCATCATGATTGCGCTAAACGACAACCACCCTGCTCAAATGGCGGCTATCAAGATGTGCGTTGACCGCACACTGCCTGTCAGTATGTTTGAGAAGGATAAGAGCCAGAGGAGTGCAGTCAACATCACAATCACTGGCATAGGCGCACCTACAGTATCAGCAACGACAATCCCCCCAGATGACATTCAGGACATAGAGGCTAAGAATGGCTGATCTGAACTTTGCGCTATTGCCTTGGCAACAGGAGGTGTATGCCGACAAGACGAGGTTCAAGGTTGTGGTGGCTGGGCGTAGATGCGGTAAGTCTAGGTTAGCGGTCACTACGCTACTGATTGAGGGTTTAAGCTGTCCCGCTGGTTCTGCTGTGCTTTATGTTGCCCCTACCCAAGGTCAGGCACGACAAATCATTTGGGATGTTTTGCTAGACATCGGTCGGGAGATCATCACCAGTAGCCATGTGAACAACATGGAAGTCACGCTCATCAATGGTGCAAAGATATATGTGAGGGGTTCGGACAGACCCGACACCTTGCGGGGTGTCTCCTTGACTTATGCTGTACTGGATGAGGTTGCTGACATTAAGCCTGAGACTTGGGAGCAGGTCATTCGTGCGTCACTGTCGGACAAGCGTGGCAGAGCGATGTTTATCGGGACACCCAAGGGTAGAAACTGGTTCTATGACCTGTACAACTTGGGGCAAGAAGGCGAAGACCCTGATTGGAAATCGTGGCATTTCACCACTAAAGACAACCCTTTGATTGACCCATCAGAAATCGAAAGCGCAAAGAAGACCCTATCCAGCTTTGCTTTCAAGCAAGAGTATATGGCATCCTTTGACAATGCTGGCTCTGATGTCTTCAAGGAGGAGTGGATTCGGTATGGTGAGATTCCTGAACAGGGGTCGTACTTCATAGCGGTGGACTTGGCGGGGTTTGAGGAGGTGGCAAAGCAAGCCGCCAACTCTAAGAAGAGGCTAGACCAGAGTGCCATTGCGGTGGTGAAGGTGACCGAGGATGGCAAGTGGTATGTTGAGAAGATTGAGTATGGTCGGTGGGACATCCGCACCACTGCTGCGAATATACTGTTGGCTATCAGGGAGTACAAACCCTTATCCATCGGGATTGAGCGTGGAGCATTGAAAAATGCGGTACTTCCCTATTTGTCCGATTTAATGCGAAAATCCAACATATATGCTCATATTGTGGATTTGACGCATGGGAATCGCAAGAAGTCAGATCGAATCATTTGGGCATTGCAAGGAAGGTTCGAGCATGGCAGAATCGTGCTTAACAAGGATGAGGATTGGTCGGAGTTCGTTGACCAGTTGCTGATGTACCCATCCCAAGGGGTGCATGACGATCTTCCTGATGCGTTAAGTTATATAGATCAGTTATCTATAACCTCATACTTTGAGGCAGATGATGAAGACGAGTGGCAACCAATCGACATCATTAGCGGTATATGAGGGCATTAAATGGCAACAGATAAAGAAGTCAAACTTGAGCAGAACGAATTTTATGAGCCGACTGAGGCTGATAAAGAACTGACAGCATTTGTTGTTGACCACTGCACCAAGTGGCGTGACTACCGAGATGTCAACTTCCTACCTGATTGGTTAGAGTATGAACGCATCTTCCGAGGTCAATGGGCTTCTGAAGACAAGACTCGTGAGTCAGAGCGTAGCCGTATTGTGACCCCTGCGACTCAGCAAGCAGTTGAGACTCGTCATGCTGAGATTATGGAAGCAATCTTTGGTCAAGGCGAGTTCTTTGACATTGAAGACAATATTCAAGATGTGAACGGCAACCCCATTGATGTTGAGATGATTAAGGCTCAACTGATGGAAGACTTCAAAAAGGACAAGATTCGCAAGAGTATTGACCAGATTGAGTTGATGGCAGAAATCTACGGCACAGGTATTGGCGAGATTGTTGTCAAAACCGAAAAAGAATACATCCCTGCCACACAAGCTATTCCTAATATGCAGGGGCAAGCCGCAATTGGCGTGATCGAGCGAGACAGAATCGCTGTCAAGATCATGCCTGTCAACCCAAAGAACTTCCTCTTTGACCCTAATGGCACATCCATTGACGACTGCATGGGCGTGGCTATCGAGAAGTATGTCTCAATCCACAAGATTGTGGCTGGCATCGAGAAAGGCATCTACCGAAAAGTAGACATCACGCCCACCTACGAAGACACTGACCTTGAGCCTACCCAAGAGGTGAGTCAGTATCAGGATGAAAAGGTACTTTTGCTGACCTATTATGGTCTTGTCCCCCGTGAGTACCTCAATAACATGAAGGAAAACAAGGACATCGTTGAGTTGTTCCCCGAAAACTCAGCCGCTGAAGACTATACAGACATGGTTGAAGCCATTGTGGTGATTGCCAACGATGGATTGCTCCTCAAAGCTGAGGAAAACCCTTACATGATGAAAGACAGACCTGTTCTGTCCTACCAAGACGATACGATTCCGAACAGATTGTTGGGTCGTGGCACAGTGGAAAAGGCATTCAATATGCAAAAAGCCATTGATGCACAGACTCGCAGTCACTTAGATTCACTTGCACTGACCACAAGTCCCATGATTGCAATGGATGCCACTCGTTTGCCTCGTGGAATGAAGTTTGAGATAAAGCCAGGAAAAGCTATCCTCACAAATGGCGCACCTAGCGAGATTTTGTACCCATTTAAGTTTGGTCAGAGTGACCCAAACAACCTTGCCACTGCCCAAGCATTTGAAAGAATGCTCTTGCAAGCCACTGGAACGCTGGATTCTCAAGGAATGGTCAGCCAAGCGGCTCGTGATGGTGCTGGTGGTGGTATGTCGATGGCTGTTGCCTCTATCATCAAGAAATACAAACGCACTTTGGTGAATTTCCAAGAAGATTTCTTGATTCCATTCATCAAAAAAGCGGCTTTCAGGTTCATGCAGTTTGACCCAGAGCGTTATCCCTCTGTAGACATGAACTTCATCCCAACTGCCACCCTTGGCATCATTGCTCGTGAGTATGAGCAACAGCAATTCATTGGTTTGTTACAGACTTTGGGTGCTGAAACCCCTGTTTTGCCAATTATCCTAAAGGGAATCGTTGCAAACTCCAGTTTGAGCAACCGAATGGAGTTGATTGCCAAGTTGGATGAGATGATGCAACCCAATCCTGAGCAACAACAGATGCAACAGGCTCAACAGCAGTTGGCTATCCAAGCGGCACAGGCTCAGATTGCTGTAAACACTACAGCGGCAGAGCAAAATAGGGCTGAAGCACAGAAATTGTTGGTTGAAGCGCAGTTAATGCCTCAAGAAGTACAGGCAAAAACAGCCAGTGCATTGACCAAAAACTTGCCAAATCAAGACGATTTAGCTTCCAAAGAGTTTGACAAGAGAGTTAAGATTGCTGAGTTGATGCTGAAAGAAGCAGACATCAAGAACAAATCTAAGATTGTTGAACTGCAAATGGCAGAGAAAAACAACAAGATTTCAGGCATGGAAGAAGATTTCCTCAACCAATTGACCAAGCAGTTGAGTTCTGCACAAACTGGTACTGAATAATGGATGTAGAAAACCTTGCCAAGGAGCTAATCCTTAAGAACATGACTCCTGAACAGCAGATGGCTGTTTTGGATTCAGTGCGTCAGTCAGTTGCCCAAGCCAAAGAAGTGCAAAAGCGCAAGATTGGTGAAAATGTTGACCTCGTTGTTCAAGCCCTCAAGAAGATTGAAGCTGACATTCGTTCTCGCTATGACGATGTAGGTAATGCCATTGAAAAGCGTGTTGCTTCTATCAAAGATGGTCGTGATGGTATCAACGGCAAAGATGGAAGGGATGGCAAAGATGGAAAAGCAGGTCGAGATGGCGCAAAGGGTGATAAGGGTGACGCTGGTAGAGATGGGCGTGATGGAGTGGATGGTGTTGATGGTGTTTCTGTTACCTCTGCTCGGATTGATTTTGATGGTAGCCTTATCATTGCACTGTCTTCTGGTGTTGAACTCAATGTTGGTGAAGTTGTTGCTCCTGATCTTGCAGAACGCATCAAAGTCATTACTAATGGTGGCGGCACTTCTCAGTCTGTTCTTGATACTCTAGCCTCACTTCAGACTCAAATTGATAACCTGATTCCTAGTCAGACAGGAAATGCAGGAAAGTATCTAACTACCAATGGTTCTGCCTTGTCTTGGGCTACTGTCAGTGGCAGTGGTTTGACATATCAAGGTACATGGAACGCATCTACCAATACGCCAACTCTTGCGAGTAGCACTGGCACAAGTGGGTACTACTACATTGTTTCTGTTGCTGGAACTACCAATCTGAACGGCATTACTGATTGGCAAGCAGGGGATTGGTTAGTTTTCAATGGGACTGTTTGGCAAAAGATTGACCAAAGTTGGGCAACTGCTGGCGCAAACGACAACATCACCTCAATGACAGGCATCACAGGTGGAATCTCATCACCTGATTTTGTGCAATTTGATACCACTGCAACAAATACAAATGCTGTTGGTAAGTTGTATTGGGATGACACTCAAAAGACTTTGACTGTTGGTTTGACAACTAACATTGCCGCTGATATTGGTCAGACTTTGTATGCTTATGTCACCAATGATGAGGCTATAACGATCAACAAAGGTCAACCTGTCTATATGTATTCGGCACAGGGTGATCGTGTATCGGTCAAATTGGCATACAACACTGGTGATGCAACATCAGCTAAGACGCTTGGTATTTGTGCTGAAGACATTGCCGCTGGACAGGCTGGTATGGTCTTGTGCCAAGGTGTTCAAGATGGTTTGAACCTTGGAGCGTATACGGCAGGAGATACTTTGTATCTTGGCGCAACAGCAGGAACATTGACTGCAACCAAACCCTACGCACCTAACCACCTTGTTTACATTGGTGTGGTTGAAAGAGCCAACAGTGGCAATGGTCGTTTGTATGTTCGTATACAAAACGGCTATGAGATGGATGAGTTGCACAATGTTTCTGCTCAGAATCCTAGCAATGGGCAAGTGCTTATCTATAACGCTTCTACTTCATTGTGGGAGAAGAACACACTGACTGATGGCACTGGAATCAGCATTACTGAAGGCGCTGGTTCAATCACGATTGCTAACTCAGGCGTGACTTCAGCAGTTGCTGGTACAGGGATTTCTGTATCTAGTGGTACTGGTGCTGTAACTATTACCAACTCTGCACCAGATCAAACAGTTGCATTGACTGGTGCTGGCACAACAAGCATTACTGGTACTTACCCTAACTTCACCATTACTTCCAACGATGCCTATTCTGGCACTGTGACTTCAATCACTGCTGGAACAGGGTTAACTGGTGGCACGATTACAACAAGTGGCACTGTTGCTCTTGATACTACTGGAGTAACAGCGGCAAGCTACACAGCGGCAAACATTACTGTTGATGCTTATGGTCGGATTACAGCCGCATCGAATGGGACTGCTGGCGCAAGCATCAGTAACGACACAAGTACATCAACCAATGTCTATCCATTGTTTGCAAATGCAACAAGTGGTACGCCAAGTACGATTTACACTGGTAATACCAAGTTGCTTTACAAGCCTAGCACTGGCGAGTTGCAGTCAACTGTTTTGGTAGCATCCAATGGCATTGTTGTGAACTCACAGACTGTATCTGCTGACTACACCATTGCGGCAGGCAATAATGGATTAAGTGCAGGAACTGTATCTGTTAATTCTGGTGTAACTGTAACGATTGCAACTGGTTCAGTTTGGACTGTGATTTAAAGGAAAGAAATGTCTCTAGTAGCCATATCAGGAAATGCAAGCGGTACTGGTACATTGACCATTGCCGCACCCAATACAAACAGCAATTACACGCTAACTTTGCCGACAGCAACTACTACATTTGTCGGTACAGATGCGACTCAAACGCTAACTAATAAAACATTGACAACGCCAAACGTTGACTCTGCACAAATTGCAACTGTTTCTGGAACTGCGCCTTTGTATATGGCAAGGGCTTGGGTAAACTTTAACGGCACAGGAACTGTTGCTATTCGGGCAAGTGCAAATGTCTCAAGTATCACTGATTCTGGTGTTGGTTTATATGATGTGAATTTCACAACAGCTATGACTGACGCAAACTACGCCCCTGTTGTAACTGCTTATAGTTCAAGTTCTGCTTTATATGCAATTGGTGGTCAAACTAACGGACAAGCACCTACAACAGCAAAATTCAGAATAGCACTAGGTGCTGGTGCTTCACTTGGCACAGATACAACTGCTGGTTATGCGGATTTGCCTTATATTTTTGCATCTGTTTTTAGATAAGGATAACCATGACCATAGCAATATCAGGAACAACTGGAATCACCCTTGATGGGCAGTTTAATTCTGCGTCATCAATGGGCTTCAAGAACCGCATCATCAATGGTTCGATGGTGATTGACCAGAGGAATGCGGGGGCAGAGGTGAATCCTGCTGTTGGTAGCGTTTATTATCTTGATAGATGGTTAGTTGGCTCATCTGTAGCATCAAAATTTAAAATTGGGCAAAACGCTGGCTCTGTAACTCCACCTGCTGGCTTTATAAATTATCTTGGTTGTACATCGCTTTCAGCCTATACAGTTGGGGCAGCAGAAAATTTTAATTTCCAACAAAGAATTGAAGGTTTAAATGTTGCGGACTTAGCATGGGGTACAGCATCTGCGGCAACAGTTACCCTTTCTTTTTGGGTTTATTCAAGTTTGACTGGTGCATTTGGTGGGTCTTTAAGGAATCAAACGGCAACTCGATCATATCCATACACCTACACAATAAATGCCGCGAATACATGGGAGCAAAAAACGGTAACTATTGCTGGTGATACATCAGGAACATGGCTAACCACTAATGGCATAGGCATAAACCTCTGTTTTTCACTTGGTGCTGGCTCTACACTTAGTGGCACTGCTGGAGCATGGGCATCAGTAAATTATGTATCAGCCACAGGTGCAACAAGCGTAGTGGGAACAAACGGAGCCACGTTCTACATCACAGGCGTACAGCTAGAAAAAGGCTCAACAGCAACTAGCTTTGACTACAGACCTTATGGGACTGAGTTGGCTTTGTGTCAGAGGTACTATTACAGAATATCTGGCTCATCAGGAAGACAAGGGGTAGGGTATGCCAAAACAACAACCACAGCCGATGTAGCTGTTTCATTTCCAGTGACAATGAGAACCAATCCAAGCGCATTAGAACAATCTGGAACTGCATCAGATTATTTACTTGCTTATCAAAATACTGCAACTGCTTGTTCTTCTGTTCCAACTTTTACCAATGCAAGTGTAATTTTAGGTGTGGTTAATTACACTGTTTCAGCAGTATTGACAGCAGGAAATGGTTTGACAGCAGGTGCTAATGGTGCAAACAGTTATCTTGCATGGAGTGCAGAACTATGATTTATAAATGTTTACCTTCCGTTGATGGAGAACCACAAATTTACGCTCGTATTGATGACGATGGTAAATGTCGTTTAACTTGCACAGAAGAATATCCAGAGTTCAAGGCTTGGCTTGCAGAGGGCAACCAACCACTTCCTGCTGACGAGGAACAAACATGACAACTCTAATAAGCGGTACAGCAGGAGTTACATTCCCCGCAGGAGGCGTAGGTAATCCTACTGGTGCTGTTGTTGGAACTACTGACACACAGACACTGACAAACAAGACTTTGACAAGTCCAACTCTGACAACCCCAAACATTGATTCAGCGCAAATTCCTACTGTATCTGGCACTGCACCAATTTATATGTGTCGTGCTTGGGTGAACTTTAATGGCACAGGTACTGTAGCTATTCGTGCAAGTGGGAATGTGACTAGCATTACTGATAATGGTGTTGGTGATTACACAGTTAACTTTACAACTGCTATGCCTGATGCTAATTATTCAACAACAGCATTGTCATCTACAAAAAGTGGTGTAGAAGGTTTAGGCATAGTTGCTATTGAATGGACAACAGTACCATCAACAACTGTTGTAAGAATAACAACTGTGGCTAGAGGAACAGGCAATGGCACAGATTGCACCTATAACAATGTTGCTATTTTCAGATAAAGGACGAACATGAACTCAAGAATCATTTACCCAACAGACGATGGCGGTGTTGCTGTCATCATTCCAGCCGCTGAATGCGGTTTAACCATTGAGGAAATTGCCACCAAAGATGTTCCTGCTGGCAAACCTTACAAGATTGTGGATGTCGCTGACATTCCAACAGACCGCATATTCCGCAACGCATGGGAGTATTCAGAATGATTACCATTAACATTGACAAAGCCAAGACCATTGCCCATGATGCTAGACGCACAGCACGATCTGCTGAGTTTGCGCCTTTGGACATCAAGGCAACCATTCCATCTGAAGCAACAGCGGCAGAGGCGGCAAGGCAAGCTGTGCGGGACAAGTATGCCGCCATGCAGACTGCCATTGATGCGGCAAGCACCACTGATGCAATTAAAGCGGCAATGCCATGACCCCAGAACTACAACATTATTATGAAAATCGCTTTGAAATGATGGGAAATCAGGGTTGGAAGGATTTAATTATTGATATTGACAATATGATAGAGTCACTCAATAATATAAGCGTAATTCCTGATGAAAAGACCTTGATGTTCAGAAAAGGTGAACTTTCCATCTTGACTTGGCTGAAAACTTTGAAAGAAGTCAGCGAACGAGCCTACGAGGAATTGAATGAAAAGAATGTATGAATTTGTCTGCGAGAGTGGACACAGAATTGAGAGATACTGCGATTATGAGGCGCAAGTAGCTCAATGTGAGTGCGGTGGTTCAGCCAATCGCACAATCAGCGCACCAAGCGTCAACTTGGAAGGTTGGTCGGGTCATTTTCCATCTTCATGGATGAAATTTGACAAGAAACACCGAGATAAGTTGGCGCATGAGCGCAAAGCCACAACATAAGCATTTATGCCGTTGTGTATCCTAGAACCCAAAAGTGGCAGGAAAAAGGAAAAATATGTTGATTGATAACCCAGACGAGTCGCAGAGTGAGTTAGACATTGTTGAGAGTCAGAAACTTGACTCAATCCTTGAGCAAGCGTCAGATGATGTCCCTGAGAAATACAAGGGAAAACAGTTATCTGACATTATTAAGATGCACCAAGAGGCTGAAAAGCTCATTGGCAAGCAAGCTCAAGAGGTTGGTGAGGTTAGAAAGCTCGCAGATGAACTCATTAAGCAAAACCTTGCTGGCAAAGCTCAACCTATTAAAGAGGAAGAACCCGAAGTAGATTTTTTCGAGAATCCACAGGCGGCTGTTCGTAAGACTGTTGACAATCATCCTGATGTACTTGCGGCTAGACAAGCTAGTCAAGACTTCAAGAAGATGCAAATTCAGCAAAAGCTGGCGCAAGAACACCCTGATTTCGGTCAGATTGTTCAAGACCAAGACTTTGCAAATTGGGTGAAATCTTCACCTGTTCGCATTGGTTTGTACGCAAAAGCAGATGGTGAGTTTGACTATGACAGTGCTAACGAATTGTTGAGCACCTACAAGCAATTGAAGGGCATTAAGGCAAAACAGACGAGCGAAGCAGGGGAAACCCAACGCAAGTCAAACCTTAAGGCGGCAACTGTTGATGTTGGTGGTACTGGAGAGTCTGGAAAGAGAGTTTACCGAAGGGCTGACCTTATTCGGCTGAAGATGCAAGACCCTGCACGATACGATGCCCTCAGTGATGAAATCATGGCGGCATACAGTGAAGGTAGAGTCAAGTAACCCTAACTTTTGATTTTATTGGAGTACACAAATGGCAACATCATTTTCCCCTAGTAACTCAGTTACTACCACCACCGCTGAAAAATTTATCCCTGATATTTGGTCAGATGAAATCGTAGCGGCTTATAAAAAGAACCTCGTTTTAGCTAACTTGGTTATGAAGATGAACTTCAAGGGCAAGAAAGGTGACACTATTCACATTCCTGCACCTACTCGTGGTTCTGCTTCTGCTAAAGCCGCTGAGACAGCAGTCACTTTGATTGCCGCTACTGAGTCTGAAGTCCAAGTGTCTATCAACAAGCACTATGAATATAGCCGATTGATCGAAGACATCGTGGAAGCTCAAGCTCTGAACTCCATGCGTCAGTTCTACACCTCTGATGCTGGCTACGCCTTGGCTCGTCAAGTTGATACCGACTTGGTGCAGTTGGGTCGTTCAGCCAATGGTGGCACTGCTGGTTCTGCTCGTTATGACGCTGGTTTCATTGGCGGTGACGGAACAACAACCTTTGACTACACCGCAAACACCAACACTGGTAATGCGTCTGCTCTGACTGATGCCGCAATTCGCCGCACCATTCAGCGTTTGGATGACAACGACACTCCTATGGATGGTCGTTTCTTCCTGATTCCTCCTTCAAGCCGCAACACTTTGATGGGTCTGGCTCGCTACACCGAACAAGCATTTGTCGGTAATGGCAACGCTATCCAGAATGGTGAAATCGGTAACCTGTATGGTATCCCTGTGTTCACTTCTAGCAATGCTGACTCAGCTTCTGCAACTGCCGCTTTCCCAACTAGCGGTTCTGCAATTGCTCGTGTCTGCTTGATGGGTCACAAGGACTCTATGGTTCTGGTTGAGCAAGTTGGTGTGCGTTCACAAGTTCAGTACAAACAAGAGTATTTGGCTACTCTGTTCACATCTGACACTTTGTATGGCGTTGCCGCTTTGCGTAATGCCGCTACTGTGGGTGCGGCTAAGTCCTCATCCATGTTTGCTTTGGTTGTTCCTAGCTAATTGCAGTTGTCCCTCCTACTTCTAGCGATAGGGGTAGGGGGACTTTTTTAACCTAATTAGGAGAAATCAAAATGGCATCAGCAACAGCAGTCGTTTCCCGCAGGGGCAATGACCAATTTCGTGGTCTGTTTACAGATACTTGGGATGTTTCATGTACTTTAGATAGCGGCTCAGTCGCTACTACAGCTACAGCTACAGACACAGTAACTGTTGCAGGAGTGGCTTTGGGTGACATGGTTCTTGGTATGTCAGTTGGTGTAAGTGAAGCTGGATTGGTTCGTAGAGCCTATGTTTCAGCCGCCAATACAGTAACTATCGTGACCTATAACCCAACAGGTAGTTCAGTTGATTTGGCTTCAACTACATTACAACTCGTTATCGGTCGTGCTGTAGTTTAATGATAGGGGGGCTAGTCCCCCCTTTCTTATTTAAGGGGTTTTATGGCTACTTTTCGTTGTCTTCAATCTGGTAATTGCGTGACTTTTACCCTCCAACATGACATTGACTCTATGAAGGGTCATCAGGGTTATGTGAGAGTTGACGAAACAGAAGTAACCACAGAATCTGTAGAATCTGAAGTTAGAACAGATACCGCCTTTCGTGCGCCTGTCATCCCCACAATTAAGCGTATGGGTAGACCAAGAAAGGTAGCAAATGTCTGAAGTTGACGCAAGAGATTTTGGCAAATTAGAAGCTCAAGTCGAGGCACTCCAAAAGGAGATGCACTCACTTAGTACCGATGTCAAATCATTACTTGAACTTGCCAATAAAGGCAAAGGTGGATTTTGGATGGGTATGACTATCGCTTCATTCATGGGCGGTGTGATTACCTTTGTTGCTGATCGACTCTGGAAATAAGGAGAATACTATGCCTTCAGTTGGAAAAAAGAAGTTTCCCTACACCGAAAAAGGGGAAAAAGAAGCAAAAGAATACGGCAAGAAAAAGGGTGTTCCTGTGACCATCATGGTTGCTATTGGAAAACCCAAAGGTATGCCTATGCGTGGTGGCAGAACTGCTACCAACATGATGAAGAAATCCTCAAGAGGTAAATAATGTCATCTTTAACCGCACCCATCACACTCCTAAATGCTGTTGTCGCAACTGGAGAATCTAAAGCTGTACAAGTTGATTCTGGTCAGCCAGCATTCTTGCAAGTTTCAGGAATTACATCAGCTACTGTTGCACTGCAAGGTAGTCTTGATGGAACAAACTGGTCAACCATTGGCACTGCTCTGACTGCTAACGGCATTATTACTGTCCAAAATGCTCCTAAGTATTTACGAGCAAACTGCACTGTTTTTGTAACTGGCACGATTACAGCCAAAATCATGTACTAAGGAGAAACCCTATGAAAATGACTAAACCTCAGAAAAAGATTAAGAAAGTCATGGGTGAGTACAAAGAGGGAACTTTGCACTCTGGCAAGGGTGGCAAGGTTGTGACCAATCCTAAACAGGCAGTTGCTATTGCTTTGTCTGAGGCTGGTATGTCTAAGCCTAAAAAGAAGAAGATGAAATGAAGCAGGGACTTTACGCCAACATTCATGCCAAACAAGCTCGAATCAAGGCTGGTTCTGGTGAAAAAATGCGAAAGGTAGGTTCTAAAGGCGCACCTACTGCTGAAGCATTTAAACAAGCGGCAAAGACTGCAAAGAAACCTAAAAAGGGGAAGTGATGAAAACTCCATCTTGGCAACGCTCTGAATGGATACATTAAAAGATACAGTCAAGCATTGCACTAACTGTGGTGTTACAAAGACTTTAGACTTGTTTTATACAACAGGGAAAAAAGTTGATGGTTCACCAAAGTACAACTCGTGGTGTAAGAAATGTATTTCTGTCAAACAAGTTTCCTATCACAAACGTACTTGGGGTGAAGAAAAACTCCAATATCACGCATTTAAGCGCACTAAGTCTGTGCGTACATATTTACAGTATTTAAGATCAAAAGCATTACAACGTAAAAAAGGAAGTGAAATAATTTCTTTAGATGCGTTGGAATTGTTATGGCACTCCCAGAACGGCAAATGCGCCTTAACAGGTTGGGAAATGACAATGGAATTAGCAAATGGCGTTGTCCCAACAAATTGCAGTATAGACAGAATAGATTCTTTAATTGGATATATTGTTGGTAATGTTCAATTGGTTTGTAGAGCGGCAAATGTTGCAAAGCACAATCTTTCAGAGGCAGATTTTGTAAAACTCTGTCAAGCAGTTATGGAGAAAAATAATGCCAAAAACGCCAGCATGGACTAGAAATGAGGGAAAATCTCAATCAGGGGGGTTGAATGCCAAGGGGAGAGCATCTTATAATGCAGAAACTGGTGGCAACTTGAAAGCACCAGTAAAGTCGGGGGATAACCCTCGCAGAGCAAGTTTCTTGGCTCGCATGGGCAATATGGCTGGTGCTGAGTACAAGGATGGTGAACCGACAAGACTGCTTCTTTCGCTTAAAGCATGGGGTGCATCCTCAAAAGCTGACGCAAAGGCAAAAGCTAAAGCTATATCCGCAAGGAACAAAGCGAAGGCAAGCAGATGACTTACTTAGAACTTGTAAACGATGTACTCGTAAGGTTGCGTGAAGCAACTGTTTCGACTGTTTCCGAAACATCCTATTCAACTCTGATTGGCAAATTTGTCAATGATGCAAAGCGTCAGATTGAAGATGCTTTTGCATGGAATGTGCTTGGCACAACCATTACCCTTTCTACAACTTCTGGCACATACTCTTATGCACTGACTGGTGCTGGTCAGAAGTTCCAAGTTCTTGATGTTCTCAATGTCACAAGCAATTTACGCATGAAGAACATTGATTTTGCAACTATGAACAGGTATCAGAACTTTTCTACACCTGTGAATGGTATTCCTGCCTACTATGCTTTTGATGGCATTGATGGTAGCTATGACACCAAAGTAACGCTGTATCCTCGCCCTGATGGTGTGTATAGCATCCCATTTAGTTTGACAGTTCCACAAGCCACTTTGTCATCAGACTCTACTGTTGTGAAAGTACCTGATGTTTTGGTTTCTCAAAATGCTTATGCTCGTGCATTGGTAGAGCGTGGTGAGGATGGTGGTTTGTCTTCATCTGAGGCTTACTTGTTGTACAGGTCAATGCTCTCTGACTACATTGCCTTGGAAGGCACTCGCTATCCTGAGAATCAGGAGTTTGTGGCAGTATGAGCCAAGCAATTCAAACTTACAGTATCTCAGCCCCTGGCTTTTATGGGTTGAATACTCAAGACTCGCCTCTTGATTTGAATGCTGGCTTTGCTTTGGTTGCGACTAACTGCATCATTGACCAATATGGTCGTATTGGTTCACGCAAAGGTTGGTCAAGAGTCAATGCTTCTTCTGGTGACTTGGGCGCAAATGATGTCAAGGTTATCCATGAGTTAGTGTTAGCTGATGGGACTTTGACTGTTTTGTTTGCTGGTAACAACAAGATTTTCAAGTTGAGTTCCACAAACACTGTGACTGAACTCACCTATGGGGGTGGGGGTACTGCACCAACTATTACTGCAAGCAATTGGCAGTGTGCATCTTTGAATGGCATCACATACTTCTTTCAGTCTGGTCACAATGCATTGATTTATGACCCTGCTGTATCGACTACAACCTATCGCAGAGTTTCTGAGAAGACAGGTTATGCCGCTACTGTTCCTGATGCAGACATTGTGATTTCTGCCTTTGGTCGTTTGTGGGCGGCTAATACTACCTCTGTGAATGCAACTGTTTACTTCAGTGACTTGATTGCTGGTCATGTGTGGTCAACAGGTACTGCTGGCTCATTGAATGTGAACAATGTGTGGGTAAATGGTGCTGACCAGATCACTGGTTTAGCGGCTCATAATGGGTTCTTGTTTATCTTTGGTAAGCGTCAAATTCTTGTATATCAAGGGGCTACAGCACCATCAACCATGTCAATCAGTGACACTGTTGAAGGCATTGGTTGCATTGCCAGAGACAGTATTCAGACCACAAGCACTGATGTATTGTTCTTGTCAAATTCTGGTGTCAGATCGTTGATGAGAACGATTCAAGAGAAGTCTGCTCCTGAGAGAGACTTGTCTAAGAACATTCGCAATGATTTAATGGGTGCTGTGGCTGGTGAAACATTGGCTAATATCAAATCTGTCTATTCAGAGCGTGAAGCGTTTTATCTGTTGGTGACTCCTAGCATTGACACTACTTGGTGTTTTGATACCAAGGCTTATCTGCCTGATGGTTCTGCAAGGGTAACTACTTGGGATTCAATCACACCTAAATCTTTGCTTTCTCGCAGAGATGGAAGCCTTTACATTGGAAAGAATGGTTATGTAGGTTATTACAACACTTATCAAGATTACCAATCTTCTTATCGTATGTTGTATTACACAAATCATGCTGACCTTGGCGATCAGAATGTACTTTCAATCCTGAAGAAATTGTCAACTGTCGTGATTGGTGGAACAAATCAAACAGTGACATTCAAGTGGGGTTTTGATTTCAAGACAAATTACTTGTCCGACAATGCAACTATTCCAACTCAAAATGTTTATTACTATGGAATAGCTGAATATGGAGCAAACGCAACAACGATTGCTTACTATTCTGATGGTGTTGCGTTACAGACATTGGTTGTTTCTGCTTCTGGAGCAGGTAAGGTTGTGCAAACAGGTTATGAATCAGACATAAATGGAACTCCATTGTCTATTCAGAAGATTGAAATTCAAGCCAAAAATGGCAAGATGACTTAAGGAGAATATTGTGTCTGATTACACGAAAAGCACGAACTTTGCCACCAAAGACAATTTGTCTTCTGGCAACCCTTTGAAGATTGTCAAGGGTACTGAGATTGACACAGAGTTCAACAATATTGCTACTGCCATTGCAACTAAGGCAGATTTGGCAAGCCCTACTTTTACTGGTACGCCAACACTTCCAACAGGTACTATTGCAACTACTCAGTCTTATGGGAATAGTTCAACTGCTGTAGCAACAACTGCTTTTGTTCAAGCGGCATTAGCGGCTATGTATCCAGTAGGTTCAATCTATACCAATGCAAGCGTCAGCACTAACCCTGCAACATTGCTTGGCTTTGGCACTTGGACTGCATTTGCGGCTGGTCGTGTCATGGTTGGTTTTGACTCAGGTAATGCGCTGTTTGACACGGCTGAAGAAACTGGCGGTAGTGCAGATGCAATCACTGTCAGCCACACTCACACTGCAACATCAACTGTTACTGATTCAGGTCACAATCACACAATTGCTTATGGCACTGGTTCTTTTGGTGGTGGTGGTTCAAGTGGTTTGGAAGCTGGCTCAGGAAGACCAGGCTATCCAATTGCAACATCAAGCGTAACCACAGGAATTACTGTTGCAACAACAAACTCCTCAACTGGTTCAAGTGGCACAAATGCTAACTATCAGCCATACATTACTGTCTATATGTGGAAGCGTACAGCATGATGATGCAAGACCCAGAATATCGCATTACTCATCACTTCAGTGATGGGTTGTATGCTAAAGAGTCATTCTTTACTGCTGGAATGACCATCTTGAAGCATACGCATGACTTCAGTCATTTGTCGATATTGGCGCATGGCAAGGTTGCTGTATTGCGTGGTACTGAGATTGACATTTATTCTGCGCCAGCGTGTATTGAAATTGAAAAAGGATTGACTCATGGAGTCAAAGCGATAACAGACTGTGTTTGGTTTTGTATTCATGTCACTGACGAGAAAGACCCGTCTAAAGTGGATGAGATTTTGATTAAAGGAGATTGATATGCCTATAGCCGCCGCCGCAATAATGGGAGGTGCATCACTGCTTGGTGGTTCGATGCAAAGTAGAGCCGCTGGAGATGCGGCACGACAATCCGCACAAGCTCAACTTGAGGCGGCACGAATTGCGGCTGAAGCGGCTAAGTTTCGCCCTGTAGGTGTAACTACTCGCTTTGGTAGCTCTAACTTCCAGTTTGACCCTAGTGGTTATCTAACTGGTGCTGGTTATACAGTCAGCCCTGAGTTAAAGGCTTATCAAGATCGCTTACAGGCTCTTACAGGCGGTGCTTTGACTCAAGCTGAGATGGCACAGCAACAGTATGAGCCATTGCAACAAAGTGCTACAGGACTGTTTGGCTTGGGTCAGCAGTACCTACAGCAGACTCCTGAGCAAGTTGCATCTCAATATATGCGTCAACAACAAGATTTGCTTGCTCCTAGCCGTGAAAGACAAATGGCTCAGTTGCAGAACCAGTTGTTCCAACAAGGTCGTGGTGGTTTGTCTGTGGGTGCTACAGGTGCTAGACCTAGCGGTGCGGCTGGTTTGGGCGCAACTACTCCTGAGATGGAGGCTTACTACAACGCATTGGCGCAACAAGACTTGCAATTGGCTTCACAGGCTCAACAGGCTGGTCAACAGAATGTAGCCTTTGGCGCAGGATTGTTGGGCACTGGTGCTGGTTTGATGGGTCAGTATCAAGCTGGTCAAGTCGGTGCATTAAGCCCATTCAGTGCCTATTTGGGTGCTGGCTCTACGATTGAGTCTCTTGGTCAACAACCTTTGGAGTTAGGTTCAGCCCTTGGTGGTCGTGCGGCTACTGCTGGTGGAAATGTTGGTCAGGCATTGCTTACTGGTGGATTAGGTGCGGCAAAGACTATTCAAGGTGCGGCTGGAACAAGTGGGATTGGACTTGGGTTGATGAACTTGGGCAGAAGTCCTGAGTTTGGTACTGGTGTTGCTAATTGGTGGCAACAACAAGGGTTTGGTGGTGGTTCTCCTACAACTGCGGCTGGATATGGAATCTCTCCAAATGTTTGGGAAGGTTATCTAGGTACAACACCATCAGCTAATTTGACTAGAAGTCCATTTGGCACATAAAGGAATAAATCATGGCAACATCAGAAATCTTAGGTTTATTCGCAAGCCCACAGCAGTATGAGCAACAGCGTCAAGCCGCTATGGAAGCTCAAGCCTTGCAAATGGCAAGACTTAGCCCTATGGAGCAAGGTCAGTACGGCATTGCTCTTGGCGCACAACAATTAGGTCGTGCCATTGGTGGTGCTTTGGGTGGTGTTGACCCACAGTTGCAGAAGATCACTCAGCGTCAGCAATTGCTTGGCATGATTGACCCAAACAATCCTGATTCTTATGCTCAAGCAATCAATGTGGCACTACAAACTGGTGACCAAGAAGCGGCATTCCTATTGCGTAATGAGATGATGCGTGTCAAGCAACAGGCTCAAGAACAGCAATTGACTCAGTTCAAGACAGAAGATTATCTGACTCAGCGTGGCTTGGGTATGCAAGCCAGAGGTCTTGAGGCACAAGCACAAGAACTGGCTCAACAACTTAGAAATCCTGATGGCACTATCAATGAGGAAGTCAAAGCCAAGATGCTTTCATTTCCTCAAGGTCAAGCCGCAATATCTCAATTGGCTAAACTTATTCCTGACTTGCGTAGGATTGGTGCTATGGGTGTACCAGAAGAAGACCCATTCAAGGTGTTTGTTGATGACCCAAGCATCCCTGCAAATGTGAAGACTCTTGCAACTCAATACTCAAGTAGTTTTGCCAAAGGAATGATTGACCCTGAAAAGGTTGATGCAAGGGTCAAAGACTTGGCTGATATGACTCAGCGCATTAATCAATTCGATCAGGCGCAACAGCAAATCAAAGCCAATCAAGATTCAATGGCGGCTATGAGAGCGCAAGGTCTTGAGAACTCAGCGGCATATCTTGCGATGGCACAGGCGCAAGCTAAGTTGGCAGAGCAACAAAACACATTTAATCAGCAAATGAGAGTGTCTGAAGCTAATTTTAAGCGTCAACAATCCATTGACAAAGCAGACGCAAAGAGAGTAGAGGCAGAGCAAAAAGCAGAAGAGAAGAGAAATAAACCTCTTAGAGCAGACTTGGCTAAAGATGAAGAAGCTGATTACGCAAAGGCAAGTGAGGCTAGAAACCTTGCTATTGAAGCAAATGACTATGTAAACAGCATCAAGGCTGGCAATATCAAGTTTGGATTGAAAGATCGTGCTTCTATTGCGGCTAGAAGTCTATTGGGGTCAAATGACCCTGATGTAGTTGCAAGAAATGACTTTGAGAGGTTCAAGACTCGCCTTGTCAATGAATCTTTGCGCCTCAACAAGGGTACTCAAACAGAGGGTGATGCACAGCGTTCAATCAAAGAGTTGCAAGGTGCTGAGTCTGAGGTTGATGCCGCTAAAGCAATCAACACACTGGCTCAACTTAACGCTAGAAAAGTTGCAGATGCACAGAAATCAATTGAAAGACGCAGAAGGAATGCAAACTTAGCATTGCCTGAAGTACCAATTGAGACATTGAATTTTGAACCTCACACATTCACGCAACAAGATGTTGACTCATTCTTGAAGAATCCTAAGTATCCTAAAGGCACTATTTTTGTTGACCCTAAAGGGGTTAGAAGGGTGAAACCATAATGGTAGATTACACAACACTGCCCTTGGCTGATGATGTTGAAGCATCTAACGCAAAAGCTATTCAGTCAACCTTTGCACCCAAAGTAACCTATAACCCACTTGTTGAGACTGTTAGGTCTGTGGGTCAAGGTGTAACCTTTGGCACTTTGGATGAACTTGAGGCGGCATTACGCACAGGTTCTATCAGCAATGATGAGTATGTGAAGTTGCGTGACCAGTTGCGAGGTCAACAAAGACAGTTTGGTGAGGACTTCCCTGCTGTTAAGACTCCTGCTGAGTTGGCTGGTGGATTTGCTGTTCCTTTTGGGGTGGCTCGTCAAGTTCAAAGATTAGCACCAGAGGCGCAAGCACTGGTAACTGGCACAACAACAATGGGTCAGGTTGGTAGAGCCACTGCTTTAGGCGCAGGAACTGGTGCATTGTCAGGGTATGGTTATGCCGAGGGAGATGCTGGCTCAGAGGCTCTAATGGGTGGTGTTTTTGGCGGTGTATTGGGTGGTACTGTTCCTATCGTCATAAACAAAGCTGGCTCAGTCATCAAGAATGTCCTGAACTCTGCTGGCATTGGTGACCAAGCAACAGCATCTTCCAAGATGTTGGCTAGTTACATGGAGAAGGACAATCTCACGCCTCAAGAGGCTCAACAAGTACTTGATGAATTGAGAAGAATTGGTGTGCCTAACCCTGTCATTGCCGACTTGGGTGCGAACTTAAAAAGTTTAGGATACAACGCTTATGTGGTTCAGTCTAAAGCCAAGGGTGCTACTGAGGAGTTCCTTGCAAGTAGACTGATTGACCAACCTAGCGATATTGTCAAAGGATTGGTTCAAAAGGCAGGGTTAGCTAAAAATATCAATGGCTTTGAGTATTTAGAGGGACTTATTGAGTCTCAATCTTTAAAGGCAAGTACGGCATACCCAAATGCCTACAGCATGGACATTGATGCAAGACCATTTAGAGAATACATTGACAGAGATGTATTTAAAAATGCATATAAAAATGCAGTAAGAAGTGCAGATACCAAGGGCATCAAATTGCCTAGTTTGGATGCTATCCGCAATGCTCAATCAGTTCCCACAGAGATACTGCACAAGATAAAAATTGGTCTTGACCGAGTGATTGAAGCAGAAACAGACGCTGTAACAGGCAAGGTTTCTAGCTATGGTCGTGATGTCATCAATGTCAAGAATGAATTTAACGACAAAATCAAGGCACTCAATAACGATTACAAATTAGCCAATGCTGAATTTGCTGACGCTTCACGCATCAAAGAAGTGTTTGAGATGGGGCAAAAGTACCAAGCACTTGACCCTAAAGAGGCGGCATCTAAGATCAAGAAGATGAACAATGACGAGAAAGAAGCGTTCAGACTTGGCATGATGGCAGACATCAATGCAAGACTTGGTAAATACAAAGGTGGAGACTTCACCAGAGAGATATTCAAGTCTGACAACCAGAAGTTGCTTATTCGTAACGCATTCACTGACACTGTTGACGCTAATGGCAAAGTCATTAAGTCAGCACAGGATGCTTACACCGAGTTCTCTCAATATGTAAAGGGCTTGACCGATCAAAGCAAGACCGCCAAGAAGATAATTGGCGGTTCACCTAGCGGTGAGCGTATTGCCAGTACAGATCAAGCTAGAGAGATGGCTGGTATGGCTCAAAGTGCGGCAACTGGTGATGTATTTGGATTGATGAGAGCCGCTGGCTCATCATTGTTGGCAAGAGCAAAAGGCATCAGTAGCGAGTCATCTGAAATATTGCAGAAAAAGCTGTTCAGTGCTGACCCGATAGAACAACGAGCAATCCTTGCTGAGTTGAATCGCAGAGCAAGAACACCCAAGACAGGTTTGTTATCTGGTGCGGCTAGTGTTGGTACTACCACTGGTATCTTAGGAGACTGAAATTGACCCAATCAGCATTTGCCTCCTTGCGGCAGGACTTGTCAAACAGATTCAAGCTGGCTGTGAACTTTATAAGCAAGCAAAAGAGTCTTTTGTTGAGATTAAAAACACTGCTGATGAGGTTGTGGCTATCGGCAAGGAACTTGGTGGCTTCTGGAGCAAGCTACGCAAGTTCTTTGCTGGTAGCCCAAAGCCTCAAGTTGCAAAGCCTGTGGCTAAGTCTAAGAAGTCGAATTATGTCGCTGTTGATGAAACCCAAGTAAAAGTTGATATTGTCAAGAATTTGACTGAGTTTTTCAGACTTCAAGAACAGTTAGCGGCACACATTCGGGAAGAAGAAGAGAAGAGTCTGACAGTCTATGACCCTGACCAGAACCACATGGAGGCGGCTTTAAAGAGGGTGATGGCACAGCAAGAGATGGATGCGTTAGTTGTGCAGATTCGTGAGTGTATGGTGTATCAAAGCCCTCCTGAGATGGGCGCACTGTACTCAGAGGTCTTCAGCATGAAGGACAAGATCGAGGAGGAGCAAACTCAGGCAAGGTTAAGGCAAGAAGCTATCAAGAGGCAAGAGGTATGGCTACGCAAGGAGGAAGAAAGAAACCTACAAGCAAAGCTAGGAGCAGTAACAGTGACTTTTATATTCCTCCTGTACCTGTGGCTGTGGCTGTGGTTCGTAAGTCATTGGGGGAAGAAGTGATTGCTTGGATAGCCTGCTGTGTGTTGATCGCACTCTTACTTCCATTGGGCGCAATGCTGTATCTGGACATCTTGGAAACGAAGAATGAAGTCAAGTCTCAAGTTGAAAAGGTTGAGAAGTTGAGAAGACAGGTTGAACAGAAGGAAAGGGAGAAAGAGAAATGAAAATAGTTTGCTTGATGGCACTGGTTCTATTGTCTGCCTGTGAAGATAGGTTTAGATATAAGTGCCAAGACCCTCAGAATTGGCAAAATACCGAATGTAAACCCCCGATCTGTACCGCCACAGGTACTTGTCCAGAGCAACTCGTTAAACCTGAACAGGAGAAAAAGTAATGCCAACAGTAGGATTTAAACCAAACAACCGAATGACCGCTGAAGAGATTGAAGTCCGAATTTGGGCAATCGTCATCTTCTCCCTGACCATGATTCTTCTTGGCTCTGTGGCTATGTTCCTCTACAGCGTTTCATTCGTGACGCAACCAATGTCAGGCATGGCGGCAATTGACAAGGTATATACACAGCAAATCAATACCATCATGGTGTTCATTACTGGTGTTTTGGGTGGTGTGGCTGGTCGTAGTGCTGTCTCAGCCAGTGCCAAGGCGATAGCCAAGGCAGATGCTGACGCTGACTCAGAGCCACCAACACCATGAGCCTATTCAACCCTTATGTGATTCTTGGCATCGTCTTGGCGGTGCTAGGTTCGTTTGGCAGTGGGTACTGGAAAGGCTCAAAGGATGAGGTGACTCGTCAGCAACTTGAGATTGCCCAACTTAACGCTGAAGCTAGGCAGAAGGAACAAATCCTAGTTTCAGCAATTCAAACCCAAACCACTAAACTTCAGAAAGCAAATCAAGATGCAAAACTCGCTCAACAAAAGCGCAATTCTGACCTTGAGTCTGGTGCTCTCAAGTTGCGGATTCCTGTCAAAGCAACCAACTGCCCCATACCAACCCCCACAGATTCCACCTCTCCCCCCAGAGATAGCGTTCAAGCAACAACCGAACTTGACCCAACAATTGCTAAATCTCTTATCGCCATCACAGACCAAGGAGATGCCAACACCAGACAACTCAATGCCTGCATCGATGCCTACAACTCAATCTACCAAACCCTGAAAGGAAAACCATGAACTTATCAGCTAACTTCACCCTCAAAGAACTCACCAGATCAGATACTGCTGATCGTCTGGACATTGACAACACGCCCAATGAGGAACAGATCGAATCATTGCGTTTATTGTGTGAAAACATCCTGCAACCTGTGCGTGACCACTTTGGCAAACCTGTGAAGATCAATTCAGGATTTAGGTGTCCTACTTTGAACCAAGCTACAGGAGGTTCAGCAACCTCAGACCATTGCAAAGGTCAAGCCTGCGATTTTGAAATTGATGGTGTATCCAATCCTGATTTGGCTCAGTGGATTGCTGACAATCTCAAATACACGCAATTGATCTTAGAGTTCTACACTCAAGGTCAGCCAAACTCAGGGTGGGTTCACGCCTCGTTTAATCCTGAGAATCTTAAATGTCAAGAACTGACTGCTGTTAAGGTGGCGGGGAAGACTCAGTATCTGAATGGACTCGTAGCGTAAGCAGTCTCTTGCAAAAGTGCTTGTGGATGAGGTGCTCGTACAGAATCACCTCTCCACACTTCTGGCATAGCCAAGCCACTCCCTCATCTACCTTGGTCTGCCTCTCACCTCGCAGACCTCTGCTTCTGCCATAAAAAGTGCGTATCTTGACAATCATTTCTTGGAATTTGCCTTTGAGTAGGTGAGGCATTGCTTGCGTTCATTTAAAGACTGTTCTATCTTCCTCATTTGCTCTCTGCGATTCTCACCATTCATCTTTGCCACAGTAATCATCTTGAGTTTCGAGTCTGTTGTCCAGATTGAAGGTTGACCTTTGTAGTCCCAAGGTGAATTCATATATTGCGTTCCTTGAGTTTGGCTTCAATGGCTTTGCCATATTCCATCCAATCAAGTGATTCTTTGTACCAAATGTCGCAATGCTCATCATCAGTCAGCCCTACCCATGTGCGCTGTGGTGGGTGGGTGTTGGAATGAATACGCCAATGCGTTACATCCGCATATACAGGGTCAATAAATTTTTCACCTGTACCAGAACCATCCCACCATAAATCGCCATCAGCTTGAGGCAATAAATTACAGAGAATTGAGCCATCACCCATACGAATATCCAATCGTTCACCTTGCGGATACAAGGCTTCAATAAGATGCCACCCCACAGGCTCTTGGCTTTCCAACTCTGCAATGGCTTTCTTCCCTGCTTGGATAGCTTCTGCTGTGTTTATAGGCTCACCACCATAGCACCATTCAAGAGCATCAACCATCTGTTTCAATACTTCAATCATTTCTTCATTCCTCTAATAAATATCCCAAACGAACTCAAGGTATCCTTGCCAAACCCTTGCATCTTCTCAATCTCAACAGCCACCTGTTCAATGATGTCATTGCGTAGCTCGTCATAGACCTCTTGTTGGGTTTTGTACTCCTCAATCTGTCTCTTTCGGTTCAGTGATTCATTCATGCCCAAACTCCTGAAGTTCTGTGATGCGTTTGTAAAGCCTAAAGATTCTTTGCTCGTTGTAGTTCACGATGGCTTGCGAATATTCGACTGAGGTTTCTGCTTGCAACTTGGCAAGTTGTGCCTCTGTCAGTTCCTTTTGCACCATCTCCAAAGGAGTTTTTGGTCTGAGCAAATCCTTGACATACTTGATCGTTAATTCTCGCCAGTTCATGCCTTTTTCCTTTTTCTGTGGCTGACTACCAATACCCTCTCAATCTTTTCCTTGGTAACGAATCGGTGCAAGTTAGCGCATTCATAGCGTCTGTAGGTTGAACCATCAGACCTTTGTCGAGTCTCAAGGGTACTCACCCACTTTTCGCAGACTGGACATTTCACTCTTTTTCGCTTTCTTTTAGTAACCACCATACAAACGCTACGCAAACTGCTATTCCCAATGCGAATGCGAACATCGCTATCAGCATGAAATTTATGATTGTTTCTAGCATTTGTTGTCTCCTTTGAATCAAAGTAAAAGAGTGCGCCAGCACAAAGCAACGCTATGATGACTTTGTGCAAGTGGCTCATTTTGCTGACGCAATCAGTTCCAACTCAGCGTCTTTGAGTTCTTCTTTGATGATGGTGAGTTCCTGTTCAACCATCTTCAGTTTCTTTTCCATGCGTTCTCTGGTCAACTTCTCAGCGTGGCAGTACCCAATCAGGGATGCCTCAGTTGCCACCTTGCGGATGAGTTGGATGATCTGGTCACGACTCATAAAGCCGCCAGCGATGTCTTTGGATGGCGCAATCTTGGTGATGAGTTCTTCAAGTTCTTTTTCGATGCTCATGTTGTCTCTCCTTGTGGTTGTGGTGAATTCCATGCGTGTTGCAAGGCGGTGAAGTTCATGGGTGCAATGGTGACTGTTGAGAGGAATAAGCCCTTACCATGCGTTCTGCGCCCCCAATCATCAGTTGCCTTGATGTTCTTGAGTTCACCCTTTTTGACTGCGCTATAGACGCTGTTAGGTTTGAACCCTGCCTCTACAAGGTCTTCCATAGTGCGAGGCTCTTGGCAGAAGTCTTGGAGTGGTGTCATTTCACTAACTCCTTTGCAATCTCAATCAGGAAAGGCACAGACAGAATCAATCCCACTAGGGTGGCTTGGAATATTTCTTTAAGCGTCATCATCATTCTCCTCGTTACAGAGTTCACAGGTTGGGTGGTCGGGGTCACGGCAGTCGGGGTGGTTGAGCAGTTGAAAGCGGTAGCGTCTTTCCAGACGAGCCTCCGCTTTGATCTCCTCTGCTTCTGAATCGTCAATTGGGTACATCAGTAATCTTCTCCAACTCTTGCTGGCTGTGCGCCAAGGAATTGAGGGTTGTATGGTGCATTGTGTGTCCAAGGCTTATTGGACTTGATGCCAAGTTCTTCAATGTGGCGAATGGCTACATAATCCAATGGCAATGAAGAACCAAGAATCATAAACACCGCAGATTTTTCGGTGACAGGGTGAGAAAACACTCGCTTAGAGCCATCATCTTCTTTGATGACAACTACATATTCTTTTTTACCTTGACCTTTGCATTTCATTTTCAATTCTCCTGTTAGGTTGAAAGATGGGGCTTGCGCCCCTTTGGGTTGATTAGGCGGCTAACTTCTCTTCAAAAAGACGCTTTGACTCTGTACCTTGATTGATATAAGCGTCAGAGCCGTAAGCTGGATCGACTTCAAACCAGCAAGATGCTGTCAAGGCTTTACCTGATGCCAAAGCCACATTAACTTTGGCGGCTAAATCTTCAACGATTGCCTTGGCAGTCTCACGAATATCGGCAAAATTAACCTCGCCAGTTTCTTCACACTCCACGACTTCTACTCCAGCAAAAGATTTCTCATGACGAAAGCGTCTACCAGCCGCATTCTCAATCAAGACAAAATACTTCTCAGCGATGAAAGGGTGACCATCGCAAGCAATACCAGCTTGATACAAATCGGAGGCTACATATGCTTGGTAAGTTGTGTTCATTTTGAAGTTTCCTTTTAAGTTCGTTGTTGTCAAGGTTCTAATCATATACAGGTTAACTACCTTGTCAACTACCCTGTAACTAATCCCCCACAATCCACTCAACTATTAAATCACAAAGGGCTTGACCAATGGATTAAAAGTCTCTAGACTCGCCCACACTATGAACACACAAACCATGCAAACCATTGAAAACATTAAGGAAAAGGCTGAAGTAGCTGGCTACACCATCACTGATGTAGCTCGTCATGCTGGCTTTCACCCTGCTCAAGTCTCCAGATATGCCACAGGTAAAACCATACCACTTGTCACCACCATCAGGCGGTTAGATGAATCGGTAGATTCCCTGATTCAGAGCCGTTTTAAGGCTCTACAGGGGCTGTTAAATGACTAGGCGCACCATTGGTATTGATTGCGGCTTGAGTGGTGCTCTTGCCCTCATAGTCGATGGGGAACTGGTCAAGGTTGAGGATATGCCTACAGTCACCCTCACCCGAAACGGCAAGAACAAGCGTCAGGTGTCAGTGCCTGAGTTGGTTCAGATCGTCAAGGAATTTGACCCCAACGAGGCATTCACCGAAAAGGTATTTGCCATGAGTGGGCAAGGGGTGACTTCCGTCTTTTCTCTGGGGCGCAGTCTGGGGGTCGTTGAAGGTGTCCTCACAGCCCTACAGATAAAGACCACCATGATGACCCCACAGACTTGGATTAAGTCGATGGGTGTCATTGGTGGCAAGGATGGCTCAAGAGCCAGAGCAATGGAGTTATTTCCAGAGCACATGAGTCTCTTTAAGAGGGTCAAGGATGATGGCAGATCAGATGCCAGTTTGATTGCACTTTGGGGGTATCGCAATGGATAACAAAGAACGAGAGACTTTGCGTGAGCACATTGTCTGGCTTGGCTCTCAACTCGAACAAGAAAGAAAGCAGAACCAAGCAACTGTGGTTTACCTCAAGCGTTTGCTTGACCCAGAGGACTTAGGTCATGCGGTATCTCACGAGGTCAGACAACTCGCCTACCAACTACTCATTGAACATCACCACATTGAAAGATCATCATGGCAACAAAGCAACTGAACATCAGACCATCAGGTATCGGTAGAACAATTGCTTGCCCTGCAAGCGTCAGGCTATCAGCACAAGTTCCTTATGTGGAAAGTGGTGAGGCGGCAAAGATTGGTACTGCAATTCATGCACTGGCAGAGCATTGCTATCAAAGGGATTTAGACCCCATGTGGTTTGTTGGCAAGGTCTATGAAGGTATCTTGATGACTCAAGAGAATTGCGACTTTGCACAACAGCATCTGAAAGCCATCTGGGACATAGAGGAAGAGTTGGGTGAGGGAACTGTATCGGTTGAGCAATTCCTACCCTACCAAGAATCTCCTGCATACAAGATTGGTGGCACTGCTGATGTCATAGGCATTAGCAAAGAGAAACGCAAACTCATCATTGCTGATCTGAAAACTGGTAGAGGGTATGTTGATGCTGAAAGTGAGCAGTTGAAGCTCTACGCATTGGCGGCTATGGAGTCTGAAGGTCTTTACCAAGACATCGACACCATCGAACTCTGGATTATCCAGCCTCATCATGGTGAGGTACGCAAGCACTCAATGACAACTCAAGAGTTGGTTGATTGGGAGCATTACATCCTGACCCCTGCGATTGAGAATGTGCTGAACCCTGCATTCCCTCCTGTGCCTAGCGACTCTGCTTGCCAATACTGTTCGGCTAAAACGATTTGCCCTGCACAAGCAAACATGGTCGAGGTTGTGCATACAGCACCACCAGTAGAGGTGCTGACAGAGGAGCAGATCAGCGTCTTGCTGACCAAGTTCGACATGGTTGAGGACTACATCAAGGCGGTGAGAGATCATGCCCTTAAACGCATGGAAAAGGGTGCGGTGATTGCTGGATGGCAACTCGCACCTAAGAGAGCGTTGAGGTCTTGGACATCAGAAGAAGAAGCGATGAAGCATCTCATGTTCCTTGGCATGGGCATCAAAGAGATAACGAAGACCGAACTCATCACCCCTGCACAGGCAGAGAAACTATTGCCTAAAGGATTAAAGGAAACCATTGAACCTTTAACTTCCCGCATATCTTCAGGATTGACGCTTGCCAGAGACAAGGGTATTAGTCAATAATCCCAACCCCAATCCCCCACAGTGACATCTGTCACATTTTTCAACTTTAACTTTAAACAAGGAAACATCAAATGAACTTAAACCTTTCAAATGGCGGTGGTAGTGGTAACTACATCCGCTTTTCACCGCAAGCAAACGCATGGACTAACCAAGATGGTGAGTTCACCTTTGAGAAGTCGGTCTTTGACTATGAGAACTTGGAAACAGGTTGGATGCTGATTGCAACTGGCATCTTTGAATTCTTGCCTGATGGAAGTCTGGGTCAGAAAGGCGCACAGCCAAGTGCAGATCATAAGCGTGGCTTTCGTGCAACTTTCTTTAACAAAAAGATGGGGGTTGCCGAATTTAGTGCCAACGGTGCAGGGGCTAACATGGGCTTAGAGGCTCTCTGGAAGCAAGTGCAAGCACAGGCATCTGCTAACGCTGGCAAGTTGCCAGTTGTCGAGTACAAGGGTTCACGCCCTGAGAAGGTCGGCAAGGGAACTACACGAGTGCCATTGTTTGAGGTGGTGAGTTGGGTAGCAAGACCAGCGGCATTGTCAGGTGGTGCAGAAGAATATGTTCAAGTGCCTACAACTCAAGTTCCAGCACCAGTAGCCAAGCCCGCACCTAGCAAGCCCGCACCATCAATGAGTGATGATGAGATGTTCAGCTAATCACTGAACCAATCCGCACCAGAGTTTTCGGGGGAGAACTCTGGTTTTTTTGTCTCTTGTAAATTGGACTCTCAATGTCAGCACAACAAATAGCCACTACCTTGGGTAATGCAAAAAAGGTAGGCAATGGTTACCTAGCAAGTTGTCCTGTTCCTCATCATGGTCAGGGCAATGGAGACAAGAATCCATCCCTCTCAGTGACAGATGGTGAGGATGGCAACATACTCTTTAAGTGTCATGGTGGGTGTGAGCAGTCAGCAGTGTTCAGCACCATCAAGGACATGGGACTCCTCCCACAGCTACCAGACAGACCAGAATATTTATCTAATGTCAGACCTATCATGCCAGCAATACCAATCCTAGAGAATGAATGGGTCTATACAGACGAGAACGAGTTACCCCTATTCCTCAAGCAACGCTACAAGACCTTTGATGCCAAAGGTAAGACCTATAAGACTCTCAGAGTCATGGCTGATGGCACTCGGATAGGGAAGTTGGGAGATTGCAGAATCGTGCCTTACAGATTGCCCGAAGTGCAACAGGCGGTTGCCGAGGGAAGAGCAATATACATCTGTGAGGGTGAAAAGGCGGCAGATGCCTTGTGCAGTTTGGGTGTCGTATCCACCACCTCACACGCTGGTGCAGGAGGTTGGAATCAAGACCTGAACCAATACTTTGCTGGCGCAAATGTCGTTGTAGTGCCTGACAATGATGCCGCTGGTTGGGGTTATGCAGACAAGATCGTTCAGTCTTTGCTTTCAGTGGTCAAGAGCATCAGGATTATTGATTTAGAGTTGCCAAAGCCAAAGGAAGATGCTTTCGAGTTTGTATACAAGTATTCAGGCACAAAGGAAATACTGGCAAGCAAAGCCAAGAAGTCTCAGCCATTGACTGCTGAAGATGTCATCCTGATACCCAAAAGGCTAATTGAATCAGCAATTGATGACCTGTTAAGCCACAACAATGAACCCAAAGTAGATCATCAACCTAGTGAGTCGCAAAGGAAGAAGCTCGTTGTCGAGTCTTGGGACTCCATCAAGGATGAACCAGTTGAGTGGCTTGTCGAGTCGATATTGCCTAAGAAGGCATTTGTAGCTCTCTACGCACCGCCAGCCTCATACAAGTCATTCATTGCCCTCGACTTGGCTGAGGCGATAGCCACAGGTCGGGAATGGATGGGTTACAGGATACCTAAAAAGGGTGCAGTTCTATACATTTGCGGTGAGGGTCATGGCGGTATGGGCGCAAGGGTGAAGGCTTGCAAGATACAGAATCAGAGTCCCGATGGCACAAACCTGTACATCATCAGAGCGCAACTCAACCTGAGATCGTCACCAGAGGACTTTGCGGAACTCCTTGACGCAATCAATGAACTGGTGGCTCAGATAGATGAACCCTTGGAACTCATCATCTTGGATACCCTGATGCGGATGTCAGGTGGTGGCTTTAACGAGAACAGTTCCGAAGACATGGGTGCATTCATCACCCAGACAGGCAAATTACAGGAAATCTATGAGTGTGCGTTATTGGTCATCCACCATAGCGGTAAGGATGTCTCCAAGGGTTTGCGTGGTCATAGCTCCCTGCTTGGTGCGGTGGACACTGAACTTGAGATTCAAAGGCAAGATAGCGTCATCAACTCAGGAGATTCCAGCGTGGTAGGGAATGCAATTCTGAAGGTGTCAAAGCAGAAAGATGGGGCTGACTCCATCGAAATGGGCATTGAGATCGTGCTGGTGGAGATTGGGACATCGGACTTGGGCTTTGAAACCTTGACCAGTTTGGCTATCAGACCTAACCAAGACATCGCAAACAGTACCGCAAAGGGAAGCAAAAATAACTCTGGCAGTGGTGGAAATCAGCGTTTGGAGATGGATTCGTTGATGAAAGTGATTAAGGCTAAAGGCTCATATCGTGAAGTGGAAGGTACTAGTCGGTATGGAGTGGCTTTGGATGATTGGAGGGCTGAATTTTGGAGCATGAAGGGTTGTACTGAAGAGGACAAAATAGCTTTTCGCAAGGCTTGGGTCAGGGCAAGAGAAAGACTCATAGCCACAAATAAGATTGTGATTGGCTCCAATTGGGTTTGGCTCAAAAGCAACTCAGAATCGTTCTGAAGTGGGACAAAGGGACAAAGTTGTATATATATACAGTGACTTCTAAGGGTTTACCCCATGGGACAAACCTAAAATTGAACTTTGTCCCATGTCTCTGGTTGCTTAATTTTTAGGCAATTGCTTAAAAAATAGGCAAAATTCGTGGTTTTTGATGGGATTGAAAGGATTTGATATGTATGGATATACAGTGACAAACGAGACAAAGTGGGACAAAGTTAAAAATGTCCCACCCGAGGAGATGGGGACAAACCACCCCTTATCTATGATAAGGGGTTTGTCACCTGTCACTTTGTCGCTTTGTCGCTTTGTTTAAGGAAAATGAAAATGAGTCGTTCAAGGTCTAAGAAAGATGTTCCTCAAGTTGAGGTGAAGAGGTATGAGCCAACCAGTTGGGATATTCAGGCTCATGCGGTTTTGGTTGAACTAGAGGCAAGGAAAGACAAACATCACCAGAAATGGGGTTGTGAGAGATTGATTACTTTAGTTGACAGTGAGTTTAGGGAGAAGTTTTGGGTGCAGATGGCGAGGGTTTGGGATGCGACTGACAGGAAGGACATTGATCGGTTACGGAAATCGGTCTATGGGATGGTCAAGGGATACGATGCTTTGGAGAAGTGGGCAGTGGACAATGGAGTTTCGCAGAATCCACCCCTGCGATTTTTGGAGTGGAAAACTCAGGATGGGAAAATCATGGCAGTTGTCCAGACCATCAATGAAAGCCTTGACCTACAGCGTGAACGCAAAGACCTACACACGATCTGGACACTGGAGGAGTTCGAGGTTGTCCTAACTGACCCATTTGTGCAAGAGGTTCTTATGCTGAAAGCACTTGAACCGACTGCACAGGTCAAGGTGTTCAAGAAGACAGGTGGTGACTCTGGGTTTGATGATATGGAAGATGATCTTCATGTACTGGAAGGTGAGCCAGCACCTAAGTTGTTTAATGCGCCACCGAGGAAGTAGGGTGGGCAAAGGCAGACCATCCAGTTTGAATGTCAAATACTTTCAGCGGCAACTCGGTGAGGCTGAAAGGACAATCCTTGCTTGTGCTGGCGATGGTGACATATCGTTAGGGTTCAAAGTGGTCATTGAATCCTTTGCGGTTTTATGGGAAGCTGGATACAGACCTCAGAACGATTTATCTGATTTCTTAGGGTTGGATACAGACAAGGCATAAAAACCTGTTCTAGCCCTGTTTAAAGGCTTTCTAGCGGCATTACCAGTTATGTGTTCTGCCTAGCCTTTTTTAATATTTGCAAATGCGAATCAATATCATTATCAAGTATCCCAATAATGCACCCTCCGCCTCTTTCCCTCTCCGCCTCCCCACCAGCCAGAAAATCACCGATTTAAAAGTTATCCACAGGTTATCCACAGATTTGAATCGAAGTTATCCACAATTGTCCCAACTGGTTTAATTTTGCGTTTCAGTTTCTACCAGTTTGTAATGCTTTCTTTGATTTTGACTTAACATAATGGACATTGTATTAAATGGAAATCGTCAGTCGTTTGTAAGTTGCAAGAAATCTCTAGCAAAATCAACGACTTACAAGCGCACCTCTGCAAACTTAGTTGTCCACAGAAAAAAGTTCTCAAATTCAAATGGGGGGGGGAGGGGGAAAGAGGCGGAGGGT
>Ga0247723_1000170_pt1 | contig 41342 bp, 66 predicted proteins | sample MSEWelMarce5H_FC_FD_189079 | JGI IMG/M metagenome (GOLD analysis project Ga0247723, IMG submission 189079) | Subsurface sediment microbial communities from gas well in West Virginia, United States - MSEEL Well Study Marcellus 5H_FC | ecosystem: Environmental > Terrestrial > Deep subsurface >... | reverse complement strand
GACCCAGGGTGTTTGGGGGGGTTGTTGGTGGGTTATGTCTAGGGCGTTTGTTGGTGATTTCTAGTGGCAATTTGTAAGGCGTTTAGGGGTGGGTTTGGGTTTTGGTTTGGTTGGTGTTTGGTTGTTGGTTGTGTGTAAAGCTTTATAACGATTTGGTAACGTTTTGGGGTTTGGGGTTGTTTGGGGTTGTGTTTGGTTTGTGGTTGTGGGATGATTTTAGTGTGATCATTAGGGGTCACTTTTACAGATTGAGGGAATATGTATATTTATTCTAAGACATATAGACGGGTGGAGGCTACTAAGTTTCATCTATCTAATGCCGTAGATAGTGTGAGGTTTCATTTATCTAATGCCGTGGATCGTGTTAGATATGCCGAAAGTGATACCTATTTGGCTATTGCTTTGGTGAGCACTTGGGTATTTTGTGTTTATGTTGCGAGTGTGAACTAATGCAAAAAAACAATTTAGTTGAGGACGTTTGTATTGTGTTGGGTGAGAGGTTGTCGGGTGTTGTTGTGTCTCACGAGTACCCAAATTATGTTCGTGTTGTTGGTTTGGGTGAGGGTTTTGATGTTTTTGTGGGTTTGAGTGATGAGGGCAATCGTATTGAGTGGCAAACTAGTGGTGGGGCGTGTAATGATTTAAATGACGCGATTTCTGCGTCTTTGCCTGTTGGTGAGATTGTTGATGTGTTGTGTGATCAATGGTTGAGTTATGGGGTGGATGAGAGATGAGTGCTACCTATCACGGCATTGTTGAGGTTAGGTGTTTGAGTTGTGATCGTTCCACCCGTGAAGTGTGGGAGATGGAGGCCTTGAACGATTTGGACGCGTTGTGTGAGTGTGGGGCGCGTTTCAGGTTGTGGGTTAATGTGGACGGCACGCGTTCGGTGACTCTTGAGGGTGAGGGTCAGGACGTGCAACGTTTGGCGTTTGAGGGATAGTTGAGGGTTGATTGACACCAGGCGCTTTGTCTGGTGTCTTTCATCTCATAACTAGCAAAAAGCTGGTATATTGGGAGCAACGCCAACGCGTATAGGGCGCGTGGTTTAGGGTAGAAAAGGGTTACAAATGGAAACAAAGCAACAAAAGAAAAGAACATATATTGAGCGTTTCGCGTGTTCTTGCAATGGGTGTAGAAATTATCCGACAAGGCCGGCCGAAATTTGGCACGAGTCACAAATCGCAGAAAAGGAAAACGGCACCTTTTACTTTAAGCCTCAAACTATGCGTTTTTTTAATTCTAAAATCGCAGATTTCAAGGGCGTGAAAGTATTGGGCGAGGTTGAGTCTTTGTCTGTCATTGTAAGTAGTAGATACGATAAAGGCGCACAAAGATATTATGAAATAGTTATTTTGTGCCCATATGGCACAATTCATAGAGAGTCTAAGAAATTTGAGACTTTATCAAAGGCACGCAAAGATTGGGACGCTACTATCTCAGGTTTTGTGCCTTGTGAGTGCCACGGGTGTATTTTAGATAGAGAGCAAATCTAATTAGTCAAGGTTGCCCCCAATCGGTGAGCGTTGGGGGTTTCCTTGATCGCTTAGGGTAGGCGATCGGATTGGATAAGTATGACAATAGAAAAGAATTACGAGGGCGCGTGGGTTGTGTCCGACATTGTTGGGGGCTATTGGGTAACGCGCAGATATTATTACTACACAGAGCGTGAGGCTTTGGCTATGTTTAGACGTGAGGTGTTGGCTAATGAACAACAATAACGCGCGACTTACCCCACGGGGTGAGTTAGTAGCCGATATACTCACTATTTTGATCGGGTTGGCTATGGGTTGGGCTTTATTAAAAGCTTTTGCCGTGGTTGTGGTACGGATCGGGCAAGGTTTAGGGGTAATCTAGGTTTATTTGACAAGAGGGGCGCGCGTTCCCTAAGCGTGCGCCTCTTACCTACTTATTGAAAGGATTTTTTGGGTATGAGTGGACAACGACAACGCGTGGAACTACGCGTGGGGACAACGATAACGCGTGAGAACGGATCGCACCCGTATATTATTTGGTGCGCTAAATGCGATTTTTATACTACGGCTGTGTCGGCGCGTGGTTGGTTGATGTATCGGGAAGCTGTGAAATTAGCTAATAGGCACTCTTGCTGATTGTTATCAAATTGTTATAAAAATGTGCTTGACTACAACGGTAACGCGCAAGGATAATAGGTTTAGTGGCATAAGCTACTAATTAAGAAGGGCTAGGGATAGCAAATGGGACAGTATGTAGTGTTAGTTGATTTTGCAGGTGAGGCTATTAGTTTATCTGCAGAAAATAACGAGGACGCCATTAAATTAGCTAAAGATATTATCACCGAGGAATATGGCGATAGTATTGCTGATGACGCCACTTTTAAGGTGAGTGCGTAATGGGTGCAAGAACTAATTTCCAATTTAAGACTACAAAAGGCGACAGAGTCGTACTTTATAGTCATTGGGGTGGCGATAGCAAATTGCAAGATTTGGCTAACGCCTTAGAAGCTAGTCGTGGTAGGTGGGACGACAATTCTTATGCAATTAGAATTACGATCTCACAAATTGTTGGCGATAATTGGAACTCAGAAACAGGCTATGGTGTTTTTGTTAATGAGACTTGTGAAGAGTCTTACCAAGAAACTATCGTTGATTTTGAAATGCAATCTGTTGAATTAGACGGACATAAAATACAATTCAACGATTACATTAAAGCTTTTGCAAAGGTGGACGCATAATGACAACTTTACCAATATGTATCAAATGTAATAAGCACCTAAAAATTGGTTATAATCTTAGCGATTTGGGTTATTGTCCTGATTGTACAGGTGTTTGGATTAAAGATTTTATTAAAATGCACCGACCAAGAAGACGAAAGGTGAGTGCGTAATGTGGGATCCAATCACCTGCCACGGCCAAAGTTGGGGAAATTACTGTTTAGTTTGCGAAGCAGAATTAGCTGAGCAACACGCTAAAGAAAATGATGTTGAACGCGAATACGAAAAGAAGCAAGTATGACAACAGAGGAACGCTTAGACCGGATAGAGGCTATGCTCCAATTTATTATTCGTGAACTTACTTATATTCCGGAAACCAATAATATGCCAGAAAAACCTAACCTTGTGAGGGTGAAATGAGTAAAACATATAGAGGCACAGCACGCGTACACGTTACTGTTGAGGCTAATAGTAACGAGGACGCTTATGTGTTGATTACTGACAGATTAAAGTCAGCTAATGATTACTTGGATGATTATGATGATGTTGATGTTCAAGAGATCTAATAAGGATAGTTATGGGGTTTGCTATGTGTGTAGTAAATCTTGGTATTGTAGCTGTGACAACGAGTGCAACAAGGAGGAAACAAAATGAGTCTATTGTTGTGTGAAATATGTGAAGTGAATACTAAAACATATTTGCAAGGTAAGTGGTGTTCTGATTGTCGTGACGATTTTAAGACAAGTGAGGACGACAAATGATTGTTGAGTTATTTATCTCGTTTGGTGTTGTATTGTTAGCGTTTCTTGTTTGGGGTCAAAGATGAAGCCACCGAAACACATTGTTAGGTTAGGCAAAGAAGCTGTTATGTTATGGAAACTACAACAAGCATTGGGGAAAATAAGTGGAGTGGATAGCAAGAGATTATTGGAAAGGGGCATTGTGCGCTGAGATTGACCCAGAGTTATTCTTTCCCCCAAAAGGTCAATTCTCGGAAGTACAAAACCCAAAGAAAATATGTAACAGGTGTGAGATTAAACAAAAATGTTTAGACTACGCATTGAAAGACCCTGAGCTGAGAGGTATTTGGGGTGGCACTAATGAACCAGATCGGTACAAGATTAGGAACAGGAGTGGTAAATGGAACTAAAGTTTGTGATAGGTATGTTGATAGTTGGTATCGGGTTTGCTTTAATGTTGCCCACAGATGAGCCGTTAGAGGGCAACGACAACGCGTTAAAGGGTTATGTATCGTCACCTATTAAACAACAACAACGCGTACCTGATACAGCTAGAAGTTATGCTCGGTCTATGGTGTCAGTTAAAGAGTATGAAGCGTTGCACGAATTGATTATGTTGGAGTCATCTTGGAATCCTGACGCGCAGAACAAGAAGTCTACGGCGTATGGTTTGGGTCAGTTGTTGGATCAAACTTGGGAACAAGTTGGTATTGAGAAGTCTGCTGATTATCGTATTCAACTTATTGCTTCACATAAATATGTTATGGACAGGTATGGGTCTTGGGTTAAAGCTCTTGCACATCACAAACAATATGGTTGGTACTAATGCAAGAACCCATTAGGCAAGTATGGGGTGACGAAAGGCGTTCAACGAAAGTAACTGACGCTATCAAAGAGATCTACCCTGATTGGGTTTTCTATGGCACACCACCATTTTTCTTTACCGACTATCACGTTCAACGCAGACGAGATAATGGTAGGGAAAATTATATTGGTGATCTGGAAATCAAATGGTTGAACCAACCAGCTTCTATGCCTGCAAAGTTTCCGTTTCAGAAGTTGCAAAAAATTATTATTGCCCCACCATACAACGACAACGCGCAACACAGGATTTGTTTTAGGTTTAATGATGGTTTATTGTTGATACCTGCTATAGTTTTAGGTGATATAACACCTGAGTTCACTACCCGTCACGATACAGGTGAACGGGATCTTAATGTTATATTTTCTGCTGAAGATTATGATCAGTATTGGATTGAGAAGGTTGTTAATGATTGATTTGTGGTTAGTTATTCCAACAGGTGCACGCACACAATACTTACAAGACATATTTAAAGAGTGTGACATTGAACCAAGTAAAAGAATACTGGTGCGTACTTTACCTGATGAGGACATTGACAACGCGATAAACCTACAATACACAGGTGAATTTAATATTCATAAGTGGTGGAATACTGGTATTGATTACGCTATTGAACGTGGTGCTGAGTATGTTGCTGTGTTAAATGATGATGTTGAGATAGCTAATAATCCTTTGCGCCGTATCGCTGAGGTTATGAAAGGCACTGGTGCTGTGCTTGGTTATCCGTTTCCGTTTCAAGGTTATGTGTGTGGTTACTGTTGGATAATTGATGTTAAGTCTGGTATTAGACCTGATGAGAACTATAAGTGGTGGTATGGTGACAGGGATCTTGATATGCAGGCACGTAATAGTAAAGGTGTTGTGCACGTTCCAGCTATGGTGCGCCATATTCACGGCAACGAATTAACAAGAGACAACCAAGAGTTGATGGCTATGACTAAGGTTGATGAGGAATTATTTTTTAAGAAATGGAATATACAAAAGGCTTAATTGATTTCGTTGTGACTACGATACTTGACACCTTCAAGGTTGTAGTTAATGAAAGGGTTAAGACTGTAAACGTTACAACCATACAGTTCTTTAAGTTTTGTTTTAACTGCTATTGATTGTATTTCAAACTGTTTGTTTCGCTCTTTAGCTTCCTCAATTTTATCTTTATTCCAATTTTCAACAGGATAACCACTAACCCAACCTTTATCATCAAGTTCACCGCAATCGTGAGCAACCATAATAATATTCTTAGCCCCCAAATATGCAGCAAAATGCATAGCTGAGGTAATACTTGACCAAGACACATACAAACTACCATCTTCCAAAGGCCAATCAATTACGGTGCTAGTTGATGGTCCTTTGTTTACGTTGTGATCAAAAGTGTACAAGTTTTTTAACGCAGGTAAAGCAGAATAATGTGGTCCACCAAGACTTCCACGACTAACAACAATATTAACATCAGGCATTTGTTGTGCGTAACTTATTGCTTCAGGGTGATACTTGGTCACAACATATTGTGTGGTCGGTAAATATATTTCACCCACATCATTAACTGACACGGTTATCTTTTTGTAAAAAAATTTTGGGTCAATAAAGTTTAGGGTTGCACCTGAACCAAGCACGTACACATCTTTATTTTTATGTATGTTTTTCAGTGATGTAATGTTTTGCGTTAGTTCCAAGGTGATTCGCCACCAAGTTCTTTACTGATTTGTTTAATAGCTGTGCTAATTTTACGGTTAATAGTTGAGTCTGTTACATCAAAGTATGAGGCAATGTCTTCAAGTTTTAAACCATCTTCGTAACGCATACGAAGTATTTCGTACAAATCTATTGTCAGTCCACGTAACGCTATTCGTATGTCATACATTGAGGCAAGGAATGATCCTGCTGTGGCAGGGTCTCCGCCACCATTAGAAACATACTCTGTTGCAGGGTCTTTGGTTATAATGTTTGAACTAAATGCCATTGGTAGGAGTTCTTCTATCATACCTGTTGAATAGAATGCTTCATCGTGTATTGAGTAACCAAGTTTTTTGGCTTTCTCTTTACGACAATATCTATCTGCCATACGATTAAATGTTTTAGCTAAACGTTTGATACCCATTCGGTATTCTTGTTTGGATAAGTCTTCGTTTAACCATTCTTGTATTTTGTCGTTTCGTTTCAGTGACCATTCAAGTAATTCTTGTTTGACATCATCTGCTTCAGCGAAACCTTTGTAGTTGCGTGTGATTACGTAGGCTGATGTTTGTGCTATTTCAACAACATCTTGTACCCATTTGTCTTCTACCATTTGTATGTTTTACCTTCTACTACGAATGAGTTACCTATCATTGGTACTGGTACTGGTGTTACTTTACCTTTGTCAATGTATAAGATTCCAAATCCTGTTTGCCAATTAGCTGAGCCACCTTTAAGATAGGTTGCTTGCTTTAGATCCATTATGTTTCCAACTTCAAACCCATATAATGATGAGGTTTGTTTACCATTGAAAGCTGTGTTGCTATGAATTAAACCAAGTTTGTGTGTGTGTCCACATACAACTGACATACCAATTTTTTTAGCTAATGATGTTGCTGTGCCACCTGCGTAACGACTTGTTGGTCCTTCATCGCCGTGGCCCATTACCCAACCTGGGGCAAAGTTCCATAGTTTATTGTGATAAGTGATTTCTAAATCACGATAGCCAAGAAGTTTTTCATACTTCAAATCACGAAGTGTTGCAAGTGCTGGTGCGTCACGTTCAATGTATCTTTGTATACGATCACCGTGATTACTTCTCATAAGATGAAATGGTTTGTTACCTATTGCTTTACGAAACCTACCCATAATACGAGTAGTCTCATCAAGATCTCTTTGCAGATTAGAATGTTCTGCAACATAACCTTTAGACCAGCGTGCCGGTGCTAAACAATCAGCTTCATCGCCAACACAGAAAAGTTCATCAGGTTGGTAGTCTTTAACGAACTTTATTGTTGCTTCTATTGCTGGTTTATTATGCAAAGGTATTTGCATATCCGATAGCACTACTATGCGTTTCATTCTTTATCCTTAATAGCATTTGATAGTGCTATCACTTTGATAGCAATAAAATTGGTGTAAGCAATAGTGTCAGCCAACTCTGCCAACAGTTCATCAACTGTTTCTTTAACACTAAACGTTTCAAACAACTGACCTGTTGACTTCATATACTGGTCAGCACCAACACCTTTGATACGGCTCACAACATAATCATTGAATGATTCCATAAAAGATGTTAAGTCTTGTAGGGCTATGCCACTTCCGTGATCGGTGACTGCTGGGTGGTCGTAGAAAAAACTTGTGGGAGCTTTACGGTTATCGTTTCCGTTTGCCTGTTGTGCGCCACTATCTTGAACCCCTGACTCATCAGAAGTACCAGCACCTGTTCCCACTCCACTTGTGTCATTACTCATCCTCATCTTCTTCCTCTTCATATAAATCATCTGGCGGAAATTCGCCATCATATTTATAGTTACCTGATTTTTCATCTTCTGTGTAAACGTGAACAGTAACAGAACCGTTCAAGTTTATCATATCTATGTGTATTTCATCCATCAAATCATCATCATCTAAAGGAATACTTGTGCCATCCATTGGTCCACCAACAAATTCTCTTTTCATTTAATCTGCTTATGTGTAATGAATGGTGCTGCTGTGAACACATTGTTTCGTGCAGCTATTTGCATTGATTGTTTCCAAGTTGCACCTGCTTGTAAAGCACCTATTGCATAAGGAGAACCGGAGCCAATGCCATAGATACCGTCATCTCGCATCAGTACCGATAAGGAATCATCCAGCTCAAAGATAACTCCTCCTAATGCAATCAAGAATATAAAATCTGGTTCATCGTTTTCTTTATCAGGTGTGTACCCGTTCATTGCTAAAGCTAGGCGCATTGAGGTTGCTACTTCTGCGATCATAAAATGGTATAGGTCTTTGTATGAGGTTGGTGTTGGTGTTGGTGGTTTCCAAATGTGTTGAATGATGTCGCAGGGTTGTGTTGTTCCTGCACCTGCAATAAGGTATTTGCCACGTTTAGTTATCTTGGTTACTGCGTGATGTGAATAAGTTCTTCCACCATCATCTGTTACACGTGAGTCAGCAATGAGTAAGCAATGGTCTGGTTTTTGTATGCCAATGATTGTTGTCACGCTATCTTCTCCTTAAACCAGTCAGCACCTTCACGTAAAAACATATCGTTAACATCTTTGTTTTCAGGTAGGTTAACTACTACTGCACTGTTTAAATCTTCTTTAATCCTTTTAGCCAGTTCCATCCCAGGGTTACGGCCATCTTCTTTAACATCATTATCAGCAAAAACAAATATACGTTTGTATCCTTCAAGCATCATAGGAAACCAGTCTTTCCACTGTGTTACACCGGCCACACCCACAGCAGGTATACCACACATCCCTGACAAAATTATTGTGTCAATCTCACCCTCACAGATACACATAGTTTCTGTGTCCAAACTTAAATCGTTAACGTTAAACATCCCAATCTTCTGCCCTGTTGGCCAAATGTATTTTGGTTGACCACCATCAGTTTTACGAAACTTAATACCAACAACACCAGCTTTAGTAAGATACGGAATACTCAGCGCACCAACAGCGTGTTCGTGTCCAGGTGCAGGATCAGTCACTGTACCTAGCAGGAATGTAGCGGCCACCTCTTTGCTTATTCCCCTTGATTTGAGGTAAGAGGCTGTCTCTGCGTTTAGTGCTTCGTAATACCGTGCTGCGGTTTCCGTTAGTAATGCTTTCTGCTCTTGCGACAGCATCTTTGAACTCTATCCCTTCCTTTTTTTTAATCAGTTCGTACACATCACCGTAAAGGTCACACACAAAACAACTGTAAAGTTGTTCCCGTGTGTTCACGGTTGCTGATGCGTGTGCATCAGGATGTATCACACATTTGGTGGCTTGCCACCCTGTGCTAGTTCTTACTTTTCCACCGTAGTGTTTAACTACAGTTTCAAGATCGTGCTTCTCATTCATAGTTGTTGAATTATTTGTTCACCTAAATATTTTGTATACACAGGTGGTATAGCTTCAACAAGTTCTCCCCAAATCATCCAATCAATACCCATTGCTTCACGTGCTTGTTCAATAGTCTTAGCAGTATGACCACCGTTAGGTATCTCATCACGCATAGAACCATATATTCCAACAGGTTTACCTTGAGTTTTATGATCACAAGGTAACTCTTTTAATTCAAAAGTTGATTCAAACAATCTGTGTCTACGAACTTTAAGATTAAATGATGAACCACACATTACCACAGGATTCTTCAAAGGTGCCCCAGGAACATTCTCAATAACATAAGGTTTACCTGATGCAATAAAACCTTCTCTTGTTTGAGGTATCAAATCTACTTTGTCTGTTGATTTACCTTGAGCGTTGCGTAAATGTTTTGTTGCAGAATGTGTTTGGCAAGGAGGTGAACCTGCGAGCACATCAAATGTTTTTAAATAATCTATATCTTGCAACACTTCTAAAGCATCTGCTTGAATGAAAGTAAATGGGTATCGTTTTTGTTTTTTGTTATCAATACCTATAACATCAAAACCTGCAAGGTGATAACCCATACTGGCACCTCCAGCTTTGCAATACAAATCTAATAGTTTTGGTTTCACGGTTTGTACTGTTTGCTCCATTGGTCTAATGATTGGATAACCCAAGCATCTTCAATACCACCGTTGCGTCTTTTGACAACAACATAACCAATAGGTCCAACGTTTAAGTTTCTTGCTTCAGCATAGTTTATCACTTCTGCTTGTAGTTCTCTCCAAAATTGTGGTAGGTCTAACTTAATGGTTGCTTTGCATTCAAACAAGTAAGGCACACCTGAAACATAAACAACAAGATCGCCTTCATCTTTTGCACCAGCTTGACGTAAACGTTCCGCTGTGTAACCTTTGGAACGTAACCATTTCATTACATCTGTTTCAAACTTTGAACCTTTGGCTTTATTTTTAGCCGACATTATATTTGAACTCCTTGGAATCTTAAAGCCTGTTGCATAAGGTCTTCGTCTTTCAACGTCATACGACTAGCATCAACCTTTAACGCTATCCACTTATCACCCATTGCTGAATGTTTAGCAAACCTATTTTTAACACAAGCAATACGAAACTCTGAATACTCAGGTTCCATAGCAACTGTCAAAATCATTTCAGGTAGTTGTGAAACTTTACCTTGAATAGCACGCCTTGAAGGTGGACGTGTTGGCTCACCCTCAGCCTCAGAAGTATGGTGCAAAATAAAAATAGCTGAATCTGTTTCGCGAGCAATGTGATGGCAGGCTTTCATAATGTCACGCATACCAGTCCATTCGTTGTCGTGCAAAGCGGACACGTTCATAAGGTTGTCAATAATAATTAGGTGAGGCCACTCACCATACTTTTCACCATAAGCTTTAACCATAAGATCAACATCATCTAATGTTGGTGAAGGGTCAAAAGAAAATTCCATATGTTTCAATGATGCAAGTTCTTTAGTATAAAATTCTTGACCATCATTCTTAAAAGATTCTTCAATAGTGTTTGCCATATGCCCTGTGATAACAGCAGCAGCACGAATACTTGTGGTGTAGGCGTCAGTGTCAGCAGACACATACAACGTTGGAACCTCTGCTTTAATGCCATAAAATAATGCAAGTAAAGATTTACCACTGTTAGGTTGACCAGCGATCATTGTTACCTGACCGCGTCTGAACCTTATGCCTTCTTTTTTTAATGAAGGAAAAATATCAGGAAGCAGTTGTGGTTCATCAAGATGCCGCACAGCAGCTTGCTTAATGGTTAACACTTCTGCTCCCTAATAATTATCTAATGAATTGTGGTTCGCACTGATCTGCTGTGCCCTTTGGTGAAGGACAGAAATAACCCTTCCAAGGTCCTTTAGCAGATGAACCGGTACGGAATTTCATCTCACCGTGCTTACAAGCTTTAGCACCATCAGCAGGTGCTGATTGTGTTCTTGGTTGTTCAACAGGTGTTGCACCAAGGGATGCACGTAGTGCACCTTGTGCGTTGTACAGTGTTTCCACTGCGTTAATCTCAGGTGTCACATTAGCAATCGCTGTTAATGCACCTTTGATTTCTTCTTCATCATAAGAGTAAAGATAAATATTAACTAATGTACCTTGTGAGGTTTTGAAGTTAAGTTGTGTCTTCACTCCTGGTGTTTCTGCGCTCATTCTTTTCCTTCTCTATAGAGTGGCAAGTGGGTCATACTTTACTGCCAGCTCCCCGCCGTAAGCGTGGCAATAATCTTTAACAGAACAGGACTTGCACATCATACCAAGATTTGGCAAAAAAATTTCTGCCTGAATCCCTTTCTCAAATTGTGCAAATAGTTCTGTAAATAGTTGCACTGTCCAACGTGATAAGTCCCCTGCATCTTCCATTATTCCCTGTCGGGCGTTATAGAAGTAACCTTTTGTTGGTCTAACACCGGTTACACTTTGGACAGCACAAGCATATAAACCTAACTGCATATTTGTGTCAGGCATATAAACACCTGACTTGTAATCAACAATAACAATATCACCATCAGGTGTGACAGCTACAAGATCAATAAAAGATTTAACAAGTATGTCACCAAACATCACATTGTATTCTGGTTCAACTTGTAGAACACCATTGTGATTCCACACTGACCATTTATTATTTTTCCACCATTGGATAAAGTTGTCAACCATTTTAGGTCCGTTGTCTTGCCACCAAATGTCGTTTTCTTTTTCCGGATACGCTTTGGTGGCGCGACCGCCAGCACGCCAAGCAGAAGGGATAGTGTCTGTGGCTGCTGCTTTTTCATCAATCATAGTTTGGAAATGGGCGTTCCAATACTTGATTGCTAAATCTTTAGACATATTGACCCTTTGTTATTTTTAATACTGATTGTATTACAACTTCGTTAGTTAACTTACAACATTCTGGATGTGAGAAAAAAGGTAGTTGTTCAATTTCTTTACTTATCTTATTTCGTAACTCTTTTTCTAATGAGTTATTTGTTTGATAAGAAAACTTAATCACAATCTAATTCCTCTGCTGTTGGTGCAGTAGCAGGGCTACCACAAGCGGAACAAAACATATCCAAAAAATACATTGAGATTGCGTTGTCTTCAAACATTACTTTAAGATTCCAAACTTTACAACCACATAAGCATACGTGTGTTGGTATTCCTCTTAAATCAAATTTTGGTTTTGATTTATCAGGTACAAGTTCGTCAATCGGTTTCATATTGTTCTTTTAGAAATTGTTCTACTGCCGCGTGGAATGCTGATCCTCCGAGGAAATACCACGCAGGTATTTGTGGTGCTTGTAGCTGGCGTTCTAGTTGCCAGGCTTTGCCGCATTTCATCCAGGAGGTGAATGATGAGAAACTTCTGTGCCCGATGATTGGTTCCATAAGGTTCACAATATCACAAGTTTGTAATTCGTTTAACGACACGCACCAAGCGTGTCGCTTGCTAAGTATTTGACAATACGATTATACTCGGAGCGAGCCGGTGAGTATGTGCGAGCGACCCGTTAACGAGGAACCGCTTTGGGCGGTTCCGAGTAATAAACATAGTATTTGAAAAACAAAAAAAGACCCCCAACGGGGTTAACCGTTGAGGGTGTAGTGTATAATAGACCTTAAAAGACCGTTTTTAATAGGTAGAAAAGGTATTTAATGAATGTTCATAAACTGGTATGTAAAAGATGTAACAAGAAATTTACCAAAGAAACCATAGGTAAAAGATCTGTAGCTAAACATTGTTCATCTTGTGTTGTAGAAATTGGTAGAGAATACAACAAAAACAAAACTTATATAGGTGTTGTTTTAGATAATGGAACACGTAGAATTATGCCTAATGGTTATGTATTAATTAAACATAAAGATAAATGGGTTCCTGAACACCGAGTAGTAATGGAAGAAATACTTGGTCGTCCATTAAAGAAAGGTGAATCAGTTCACCATAAGAATGGCATACGTCACGATAATGAACCAAAGAATCTTGAACTGTGGTTAGGTGCAATTAGATATGGTCAAAGAGCAAAAGATATACATTGTCCTAAATGTGGTTCAGACTATTGGTCAGCAACAATAAATAATTAAACGGTACGTATGGACACGTACACAATGCCACCAAAACCCGTATATCTACGATCCGGTGGGCTAGTACGCTCAAAACTTAACTGCTCAATAACACCATTGACCTGTTCACCAGTTGTGAAGTCTTGGATGATGACTGTGTCTCCTGCAGCTTCAATGGTTTCAAGTGTTTGTAAACGTTCCCAAGCACGACCTTCGTGACCTGTTAACACACCAAAACGATCTGATTCAAAATCAAAGTTAAGTAACGGGATAGTTAATTGGCGTGCACGATTAACAGCAGGTAAAGACTTAACCTGGTATCCGTCAAACTCTGGACCCTTAGTTGTGTCAGTTGTGTCACGACCGAAGGTAAACTTGAAAGCTAGTTCTTCTTGCGGTGTGTTTATGTTAGTTGTTAAATCTGTGTTTAATGCTGGAACAGAACCAGCAATAGTAATGATGGAGTTAATGTCGCCGTCAACTTCTTTAGTTGAGATAACACAAGTACCATACATTGGTGTATTAAAACGTGGTTTAACTAACTTAAAGTATTTCTTTTCAACAGTTGCATACCTGATGAAACCTGTTGTTATGTAACCTGTTTCGGTTAAAGTGTTAGCATCTTCAATGTAAACATAACCATCGGTACCATTATTGTTTGTACAGAAAGCAAGACGTTCACTGCCGTTAACAAAAGCACAAGCAGTGGTTGAACGGTTCTGATCCTCGTTGTAGTACAAATCGTTTGCGTAAGCAAAACGTAACGGTTCAATCTCTTGAGATAAATCAAGACGTGTCACACCAGGTTTACCGTTAACATTTGTGGCAGCCCAAACGAAGTTATCTCTGGCAGCAAAATCGTAAACAGGTTGCTCAGTATGAACAATCAAAGGACCATAGGTTAAAGAACCATCATCGGAAACTGTGGCAATGCGTACACCTTTAGATGTACCAATCATCATATAACCAAGGTAGTAATAGATTTTGTAAACAACTTCACCAGTTGGTAACTCAGCTGCTGTGATAGCAGATGTCAATGTTGGCATAACACCGGATGAGTTCAAAGTAAATTTGTAAATGTTTGATTGAATACCGGAATAACCTGCAACATAAATGGCAGCACCTGATGCTGTAATACTTGTAAAAATATGATCATCATCGCTATGTGTATACACAGCTGTAGGTAAAGCTGATGCGCTTGAAGAGAACTCGTATACTTTGTCATTAGCGCACATAACAATACGTTCTTTAACATATTCAATTACAGCGTTAGTTACAGTGATACCAGGGGAAGTAAACATTACTGTTGCTGCAGTAGAAGCAGTACCAGTTAAGATTTTTTTGTTGACTTCAAGTTTACCTGAAGCAGTATCGTTAGTAACCCAGTATGCTGTTGTACCATCATCACAGATAGAAAACACAGGGTCATCTGTGCCAGTGTTGTAGTCAATGAAATGTATAACATTTGTTACACCTGTACCAACAGGTGACACAGCAGTAGAAGTAACGTTAGATGCAGTTTTTGCGTAAGTAAAAGTTGTTGTTGTTGGAACACCAGTGATGGTATAAGTACCATTAAATGTGGCATCAACACCAGTGATAGTGATTTCCATACCAACACACAAACCGTGTGCTGCTGTAGTAGTTAACGTGGCAACGTTAGAAGTAAGAGCTTTATTGTTAATAGAAACAGTTATGGTTGGAAAAACTTTATCAACATCAAACTCATCGTGATTTAAAACACCTTCATAGGTGTTACCGTTTTGTGCCCATTTAATAGAACGCAAGAACTGCCAAGGTCTACCATTAGCACGAATAGCACCAGTGACCTGATGTGTTGAAGAAACATTCTTTAAAAGAGTAGCTTGACCTGGTGTCCAAACATCAACACCTTCTGAGTCAAAGAATCTGTACTGAACATTCTCAGAAACATAAGGGTCAAGATAGTTAATACCGGAACCATTATGGAAAGAAGATTGAGATCTTAGCCACCAACCCTCAAAGGATTGTTCACCAACTTCTTTAGTGTTATCAAACTGTTGCTTACGATAGGTAGCTGTTTGGCGTTGGTAAGGGTATTTATCTGATGAGGCAAGAAGGAAAGGTTCACCTGCGATAGCAATATCATAAATGTTACTGGTGTTAGTGAAAAGGTTTTGGTTTGTTTGGGTGATACCAATTGGGGAAACTATCGGTTCTGTGATACTCTCAGTTGCCATTATGCTCCTTCAGATGGTTAATCATTTCTTCAGTCAAAAAATCAATACGATGCTCAATACGTTTAACAGAATCCGCTAACGAACTACCACCATTAGGTTTTAATTCCTGCAAATAATTCTTCAACCAATTCTTAAACACCCAAGCCAAAGCAGAAACAACAATAACAATTCCGGCAAGGGCTGTGGCAGCCAAAGCAGCATTCTCCAAAACCATTACTTTTTGTCCTCATCATCAAACGTAACCTCAGACAAGGTCCAAAAAAGGAAAGCAAAAATGATAGCAACACCAACAACACCACGAGTATCACCAGGTGGAAGAACAATCCAAGCGATCAGCAGACCTACAAGTGTGAAGGACTCTGCGAACCAAGCACGGAAGTGTCGCCCAAGAAAGGACAAGACACGTTTCATTTAACCCTCCTAGGGTTTGCTAGTTGTGATACGATAATTGCACCAAGAACCACCTGTTGTGCCTCACGGCGTTCCTCAGGTGTAAACTCGGAACCAAGATTATTAACAAATTGGGCGGCAGCAAGAACTTGCTCGCCACCAGGAATGGACTCTAATGCAGAACCTATGGATTCAAATATTTGTTGGACTGACTCTGGCAAACTTAACGAATCATCTTGTACAACATCTTCTTGATCTTGTACAACTTCATCAACTAAGGAAAGGTCGCTAGATGTTAACTCCTCAACAGGTAGCTCTAAAACGTTTGGCTCAACTGGAGCCACAGATTCTGGACTTACTTCAACTGGCACGTCTAGCGAAAACGTTGGAGACGGTTGAACCACTGGAGAATTATCTTGATCGGGAAGATTCTCTGGTTGTGACTGAGTCTCTGAAGGAGTCGGAGAAGGCTCAGGAGATGGTTGCACACTTGAAGTCTCAGATGGGCTTGGAGTAGGTGTCGCAGTCTCAGTTGGGGTTGGCAATATTGGTGTTGGGGTTGGTACAGGTGTTGATACTATTATTAAATTCGTAGACAACAAATAAGACCCAACAGGATACTGATTACAACACGTGTAAGCATACGATGTTGCACGAATAAAATACTCACCAGCTGTTAAAGGCATAGTAATAATAGATGCCAAAATGTTTGTTGCACTATGTGCACCATCATCATTATAAGCAAGCCTAACAGCACCTTGCCAAATCTCAATCCAAGAATCAACAAACCCAGGATTAGTTTGCGGTGTACCAGTAACAGTTGACACAGTTGCATCAACAGGTTCAGTGATAGTTACCGGCACATCCACATAAGGTGTTGTTTGATCAAGGTTAATTGTTACATCATCAGAATAAGACGGATTAGCAACCATAGTTGTTAACACAAATATAACGAAAACAATAGAGAAGTGTTTCAAATGTTATCCCTAAAAATTAAGGCTGACAATGACCCTAGAGGTCAGCCAACTCCGTGCAAGTACAACTGCAGTTTCCTTGCATACCACGTGCAAGCAGAGGTGATGGTCCCAGTCTTAAACTATACCGCTAAAACATCCTTAGGATCAACATCTTTAGAAGCTGACCAGCGTGCACCGTCTCTTACTTCAAAATGAAGATGAGGACCACTTGAGTTACCAGTATTCCCAGATTCAGCAATATGTTGACCTTTTTTAACCTTGGCTCCAGCTTTAACAAAAGTTTCTGAACAGTGAGCATATATCATCCAAAGGTCTTTACCATTGATATTGGCCTTAACAATAACTTGTTTACCGTAGGCCGCACCCCAGTTGTTGCCTTGAACTACACCATCACAAGCAGCAACAATGTCGGTACCTGTTGGTACAGCAAAATCCACACCTGTGTGTTTTCCTGATTTCCACATCTTACCGGCTTTGCCGTATGGTGTGGTTATTTTTCCGTTAGCAATAGGTAGTGCCAATTATTTGCCGCCTTTACCTTTTGATGCTTTCTTAAATACTTCATCAACTTCAGCCAATGTGAGGTCTCCGTCTTTTAGGAACTCTCTGGCAAGGTCTGTTACTACACCTGCAATAGCGAGGCCTCCAGCAATGGCTGCTGCTTTAACTGGTTCTACTCCTGCGAAAGCACCTACACCTACGGATGGTAAAGCAAAAGATATAAATAAAGCTAGTGATCTTGTTATAATGTTTTTAGTTACCTGTAGTGTCATTGTTGTTCTTCCCATTCTCCTCGGTTGTCATTCCATACATAACGTTTATCATCTGTTGGGTATGGTGTTGGTGCTTCCCATTGACAGGTTTCTTCATTTAAAATCCATTTATTAAATGGTTTAGGTGGAATAAAAGCGTCACGTTCAGGGTCATAGGTATAACCTATTCCAGCATAGTTTTTGCGAATGTTATTATTGTATGAAGTTCTTTTGCAGGTTTGGTTACGAAAGTTACCGTACCATTCTTCAGGTGTTAAACCTTCAATAAGTTCTGTTTCATCTATTCCTACAATTACTTCGGTAACAATGTTTCTATCATCAAGAAAAGCATAATGTGCCATTAGATTGTTATTGTTCCTGTTCCTGCTGTGAAAGTATAAACTTTGTAACCTGTACGGGACACTGTGCTTAAAGTGTAAGTTAAGCCAGCACTTATTGTTGTAATATTAGAAAAACTATCTGGATATGCAAGTATTACAACACCTGAACCACCAGCAGTACCAGCAACACCAGTTCTTCTTCCACCTGCTCCGCCACCGCCAGTATTTGCTGTACCGCTAGTTCTAGCGCCTACCGCGCCACCACCGCCGCCGCCTAAACCACCAGAAGCGGATTCACCACCACCACCACCACCAGCGTAATAAGTTGATGTGCCATTTATAGAAGAAGTTGTACCAATACCACCAACACCACCAATATCGCTACCTTGTGAATTACCTGAACCACCATTAGCGCCTTTACCGCCACCGCCAGCACCTGCTCTTACATCAGCACCGTTACCACCATTGCTACCTTGTCCACTGGTACCTGCACCACCAGTGCCTAAACGAGTTGCACCACCGCCAGAACCGCCAGCGCCACCATTTATATTTCCGTTAGATTCTCCACGTGCACCAAAACCGCCACCAGTTGAAGTAATAGCAAAAGCAACACTATTGTTACCAGCACCACCATTTTGGTTTGCGGCACCAGCATTACCACCGCCACCAACAGTAATTGTGTAACTTGTTCCCGCTGTAACAGATTGTGTGCCAGTTAAAAGTCCGCCAGCACCGCCACCAGCACCGTTATGAAAAGTTCCGCTTTCACCACCACCGCCACCTGCACCACCTGCAACAACAAGATATTCAATACTTGTTGGGGTAGGACTAAGAGAAGAAGTTGAACTTATATAACCAACCCTATTAGATTTTAATTGTGTGTAAAAATTAGAACTAGATGCTTTGGTAAACACTAAGCAATCTCCGCACCAAAAATGTTAACAGATAAATTTGCTGTAGAAGCATAAACTGTAACAACATCTGTAGCAGCCAAAGTAACACCAAGAGTTAAAGCAATAGTATCATTTCCTGGAACATTTGAATCATAAGCAATATACTCTTCGTTAGACAAAGTTGAACCAGCAATGCGAATAGCAATACGATACGTAGCAGCAGAACCTGAACGATTACATATAGTGATAGTAGAAACAACAGCTGACTTACCTGATCCAACTGTGTATACGTCTGTGTTTGTTGTTGCGCTTGGTGCACTTTGTGCCAAGACTTTATATGTTGATGCCATTTATATTTTATCCTTTAGTTTGTTCTGTATCTAATAACAACTATGCCTGAACCGCCAACGCCACCAATACCTGAACCGTCAACATCATCCATTCCTCCGCCTCCACCGCCACCAGTATTTGCAACACCAGCGCCACCACTATTTGCGCCACCACCTGAACCAGCAACAGGTTGAGCACCATTACCACCACCAGCAGGAGAAGCGTAACCTTGTCCACCACCTCCACCGCCAGCATAAGTTGCAGCAGAACCAGTACGAATAGAATTAGTTAAACCAGCGCCACCCAAACTAATTGAACCAGCACCACCAGCACCACCGCCGCCAGAGCCGCCTTGCTGGTCTCCGCGAGAAGGTCCAGCATTGTTACCTTGACCAGCAGTACCTAAACCACCACCTGCACCGCCAGAACCACCGTTGGCACCTGTTGCATTATGAATAACGTCACCACCACCACCACCGATAGCGGTTTGACCATTAAAAACAGAATTGCCACCATTACCTGCCTGAGCAGTTGACGTATTTCCAGCAAAACCACCAGCACCAACAGTAATTGTGTACGCACCTGTAGCAATGTTAGTAAAAGAACCAGTTAGTAAACCGCCTCCTCCACCACCACCGCCACCATCGTCTCCAGGTCCACCGCCGCCACCACCACCGCCAGCAACAATTAAGTAGTCAACATCACCACCAGAAAGTACATTAAAAATTGTGTCACCAGTAGATGTAAAAGAATGAACCTTATAATTAATACCACCAGAAGAATAAGTGGTTTCAATACCACCAGTGGCCTCAATACCTGCTGAACCTAAAGACGCAAGAAGAAACATTAAAGCACCAAGTTACCGAAAGCAACCCAAGTGTCAACATCAGTTTTAACACAACCAGCAACAGCATACTGACCCTTAAGTTTTAACTTAGAAGACTCAGACTGAACACTCACACCTGAAGCACCAGTGATCAAAATAGGACCAGTACCAGCTTGAACAAAGTTCACAAAAGAACCAGTAGGAAAAGCTACAGAAGCATTCAAAGGAATAGTAACAGTACCAGTTGATGTTGTATTAAACGGCAAAATCTTACCTTGGTCAGATAAAGTAATAGTATAAGAACCAGTATTGCTATTGAAACCATAATAGATTGCAGCAGCAGTAAGAGTTCCACCTGTTGCAGCAGCAGTATGTGCGTGAGTAGCATTAACAAAAGAACCAATACTTGGTGTAGTTAAAGTCTTATTGCTAAGAGTTTGGGTATCTGATGTACCAACCACTGAACCAGTAACACCGTGCACACCACTTGATGCAGCCATATGTTCTTGAGGTTCACGCAAATCACGACCAGAAATAACGTGCTTAACAGCAGCACCAGCATCGTGAGAAACACCACTTGTACCATCTTGACCACGAACAATAGTTAACGTTGTACCAGCAGCAGCTGTTACGTTAACAAGTTCTTCAGAAGAAGTATCATAATCAAGTGCAAGAGTGTAAGGGTATGATGCAGGGAACCCTGACACAGCAGCAACAGTGATAGTAGTCGCTGAAGCATTAACAGCACCAGTCAAGGTGGTGTCTACAGCAGTAGACGAATAATAACGATTAACAGGCATACTTACCTTCCATATCTAATACGAATTGGGAAATCTTCTTGCTGCCTCTTAGAAGCAACAGAAAGTCTTTGCTGATACAACTGGAACAAAGCCCTAGTAACAGTTCCACCGGAACCAACAGGTGACTGTTGATCAATCTGGTCAACCTCAGCAGCCTGCGAAGGTAAACGACCAACGTCCATAAATGAAGCCATACGATACGCTGCACCAAGAACAACAGCTTCTTTAGCATAACTTGGTAACAAAGTTACATCCTCAAAATCGTCACCAGATAAAAGCATTTCTTGAGGTTGACGTGAATAAACAATGTGCACAGTACGACCAGGAACAATACCATCATAAACTGAAATAGATTTACCTGTATTGAAAGTACCAACATATGCGTTCTTGTTGATAGCGTATTGTCTGACAGGCAACCATTCCCGTGTAGGACCAGTTGTTTGCCAGGTTACTTGCAAAATCTCATCTGCTTCTTGCGGAAGTTCGTAAGTGTTTTGGCTTGAGATAAAGTTAAATGTTGTGTAGTACACACCAAAGATGTCAGGGAATACACCGGACACAGAGTTGTTGATTTGTTTACGGATAATATCTTTAGGGAAAGATGGGGAAATGGTTACACGATCACCAATAGAGTGTGGTGATTTTTGTGTGGAACGAAACCCACGACCATAAGGTGCAAGGGTAGCTGTGGAAGTTGCACGATCAAAAGAGTCAACCCACATAAGTTCGTCACCAACTTCAATCAAACCACGTGACAAAGTTGAAGCATCAGCAACAACAAGTGTGGTCTGTGAATCAGTCATAGCTTGTGTTAAATAGGTTGCTTGGTCTTGACGTTGTGTGTACCCAGATAGGGCAATAAGTGTTTCGTCAACAAGGTCAGAAAAATTTGGCATTAGGAAGCAACCTCTCTTAGAGCAGGAATAGCAGACAAACCTGTTGTTCCTGCAAGTTCATTACATACAGCGTTTAAACCTTTGTAGTCAGCAGCACTGCGACCAGCTGAGGCTTTCTTATTAAGTGCACCAAGAAGACCAATGCCGGTTGTGCCAGCCCATTTATTGGCAGCACCTTGTGCATCCTGATAAACGTTACGGTTAGGATAAGATCCACCACCGTTAGCAAGTCTATTTAATTCGTCAACCAATGTTGAGCCAGCAAAACCGTAAGGCATTATTTCTTCTTTCTCGCAACAGCCATATTGTCAATTAGATTAGGATAAGGGCGACCTGCAGCTTTAGCGCGTGCCTTAGCAGCAGCCTTTTTAGCAGGTGTTAACTTTGTTGATTTTTTCTTAGGGTTTTTTGTTTCCCAAACTTTTTTCATTTGCAACTACAATCCCACGCCCTCAACGATTTGTTGATACGTGAATTAGGGTCCCTTGCAGTTTTAGCAGAGGTCAATTTAGATTTCATACCACACATACGACCACAGAAAGACTTACGTCTACCAGCAGACTTAGGTGACTTTTTGGCCTCTGCTGCTTTGACAGGAGGTTTCAGGTTTCCACCTGTAGCCTTGTTATATGAAGCACGACCTTTGGCGTTCAAACCACCTTTAGGGTTCTTGCCTTCTTTACGTTGCCAAGCAGCAGATTTAGCCATATTATTTCTTCTTACCCATCTTCTTAGTGCTAGACATTTTTTTAGCTTTCTTCAAGTCTGCACCAGTGATCTTCTTACGTGGTTCAGCAATAGCAGCTAAACCTTTTTGTTTCTTAGAATATTTGCTATATGGCATTAGTTTTTATCCTTTGGTTCGTTTTCGTATTTACCAACTTCAACATATTTTGGCTGAGGCATACGAGGTGGGACTCCACCTTTTGCCTTAGCAGGTTTACCAACAGCGGAACCGCCAACACCGTAAGGGTTAACAGCACCGTAACATCCACATTCGTAACACATATTATATTCCCATCTTGTTCATAGCTTTCGCTACTTGTTTGTTGGCTAACCTGTTTGCTGGTGGCATTGTTCCACCATCGTAGGCTTTACCAAGATTTTCACTAGCAGTAACAGCATCCTTCACTGCTTTCATACTTGTGCCAGCAGGTTGAATACCCTGACGTCTTGCATCAGCATAAGCGTTCAACTCAGCATCCCATTTACGTTTAGGGATTTCACGCATATGTGCAGCATCACCAGGATGCAACTCTAACGTTGCAGCCTTACAACCAAAACATCCTTCAACAAACTCAGGATGCGTCCTCAATTGGTGCAGTGACATAGTTTTCCTCCAACCACTTCAAGTTATCTTGTAAGCGCCCGTCCGTAGGGTTAGCCTCAAGGGCCATCTTTGCAAACTTAACAGCCTCATCCTTTTTACCAAGTTGCCAACCTGATACAGCTAACAGATCGTAGCAACGCCAGTCCCAAATGGACTTGTCGTTTAGGTAATGTGATGATCGTTCAAGTTCGTTAACTTTACTTGCAGCGTCCCAGCATCCTTGCCAGTTGCTGGTAGTGTAAGCAAACTGTGCAAAACTAAACCAAGGTTCTAACTCTGTTGGGTTTTCTTTAATACTTCTTTGAAACCATTTAAGTGCGTTCTCGTTGTTACCAAGTTCCTGTGAAGCCTGACCTGCTGCACGACACACAGCTGAGCGTTCAACATACCAACCACCAGCATTTAATGTTGCGAAAGCGGTTTCAATAACTTTGTCCCACATTTTGTGAAAATAGTATTCACGTGTTAAGTAAGCCCACATTCGTGCATCGCGTGGGTCTTCGTGCACAGCACCCTCAAGCATAGGCAAATAATAAGTTCTAGCCTTACTGTCATCAGGTTTATGAAACACTGTCAAATCATACTCTAAAGTTTTTTCGTCACCAGGTGTATATTTAAAAGTTACTTCGTGGCAAGGTTTAATCCACCTGTACCCATGCCTACGATGAAGTCTGTTGTTGTTACGCCACTTGTTACCGGTGTCCCACCACACCCAACCACGATCCGTGTCAGCTTCCCACGTCTCACGCACAGTGTGAAAGAAACCCTTCTCAGGTATCTCATCCATATCCAGGGACAAACAAATGTCTATGTCATCTGGTATTAGTGCTAGTGCTGCGTTTCGGGCATCATCAAACCTGAAAGGTTTAATTGATATTTGGTGCACAATAACATTTGGTGCAGCCTGTAACAGGGCAACAGTTTTATCTGTTGAACCTGTATCTGCTACCACACGTAGGTCTGCGTCTTTGGTTGCTTCCAACCATCGCATAACGTGTTTCTCTTCATTTAAAGCAATTGTGTATGCTGCTATTTTCATATCGTCCCCAATATGTTGTTATTCTGGTTGGTACTCTTCTGCTGTGTTACCTTCAGCAACCCAAGCAAGATATTCTTGATAATCAGAGTTTGCTAGGTCATATGGAATAGAACTTATCAATCCCTTTGCATCTGTTTTAATAATTACATTGTATTCTTGAAGTAATTTATATGTATTCATTTTATAACTCCGCACTTGCTACAAATTGAAATCTTCCATATTGGCCAGATGGTGGTGTTGTATCAACAAAAGCACCACCATCGCCAATGTTGTAAGGACCACCTAATGAAACATTTGTTGAATTATCTGAACGAATAGATGCTGTTGAACCTGTTTCAGGATTATAAACTGTGATTGTTGGAGCAGTTCGCATTGTGGAATAAGAAATGCTATAGCGAACAATTGTAGTTCCATTATAATTTATAACTCTTGAACCTTCATAACTAGCGGTTGTGGCAGGTACAACAGCCTGACTGTAAGTTTTATAATAATATCTTTGACATAAAGCAAGTTCAGTTTGTGCAGGTCTAATTTCAAAAGGTGTAGGAGCAGGACCAGCCTCAACCTGCACACCCCACAAATCAATAGTAAAAGTACTTTTACTTGTAGGAAAACTAAAAGCAATTTCTAAATAACTACTTGCACCAATAGTTTTACCAGAAACAGATGGTACATTTAAAGTAAGACTAAACCTTTGCCAAGACGTACTTAAAATTGCCGCACCAAAAGTTCCCACACCTTCAGCAGTTGAACCACCAGTTCCATAATTTCTATAAGCATAAACATCTCCAGCATCAAAAGTATAAGCACTAGAGGCTTTAGCCCAAAAAGATAAAGTAACCGTTTGTCCAGCAAAAGTTCTAACATCTTCAATTCTATGCACAAAATAAGAAGTACCAGAACCAGTAGTTGAACGATTTAATCTTAAAAAGAAAGGTGCTTCATAACCTGCAACAGGTGCAGTTCCTGGAGTAAAAGATTGTTGAGAGGTTACAATAGTTCCACCTGTTCCAACATTTGTTAACCATCTGTCGGCTGTGTATCCAGCATTAGCAGTATTTGTAAAACTTGTTCCACGTTGCCAAATATTAAAATCACCATTAATGATTTTATTACGAAAAGTAAGATTCTGTGAAGCCGAATCAGCAAAACTAGCTAGATCTCTAGCGAACGTCATTATGCACCTTCCATCGGAATAACAGCAAACGGGTCATAATCAAAAACATCATCAAATTCTGCTTGAGACATCTCAATAGGAACAATGCCTTGTTTGCAACCACCACACATTGAAGGATGAGTTGCTTCTTTCATATAATAAGTTATATCTTTGTTTGCACAATCATTTTTATCACATATTATTTTAAACATTATGCCGCCTCATAAAATCCGTGAAACATCATTATGTCGTTAGTTGCCCAAGTAAATGGTGCAGTTGGTGACACGTCTCTTTTATTACCTGCTGTTGTCCATATATTGTATCCAGCATATAAAGTTGTAGAATCAATTGCAGAAACATAATAATAATTATCTGTTCCAGCATCAATATAATGAGAATTTACTACCATAGGATACTCTGAGTAAAAACTTGAAGCAGTTATTGGCAAACTTAAAAACGGAGTTCCTGATTTTGTTGTTGTTGAACCAAGAGTAAATTTGATTCTAAAGAAAACAGTTTTACCTATCTGTTTATAATTAGCGTTAATAGTTCCATTACCCAATGCCCAGTTAGTAAATGTTGGTGTCCAAGAAGTCCAAGCATCATTATCCCATTTCAAACCAGTACTTGCTGTAGAATCAGGGCGAAGATAAGCATTATCAACACCAACAGCCAAACGACCAACAGTATCAGCAGCCGTACCAGCCAACAAATCACCCTTAGCATCAACCACTGTAGGGGCAATAGTGTTAGCAATATTAAACGGTGCATAACAAACCACAGTCACAATATCATTAGCAACCAACGCAGTTAAACCAGTAACACTGGTACCAGTAGTAGCTGTGTAATCAGATCCACGAACTTGTAAAACACCGTTAATGAAAACTTGTTCCAAACCAACAGTGTAAGAAAGAGTTACAGCATTATCGTCAGTACCAGAAACAGATGTTTCTCCACCTGACATAGTTTTTTTCCAAGAAGTAAAATTGGCTGTAGTGGAAGCAGCAATGTATTCCCACGCAGAAGTTGTTGTATTATAATATTTTAAAACAGCCATTACATTCCACCTAACATAAACGGATGAATAGTAGGTTCCCACTCAGTATCAAAATCATTAGCAGACTTCTTGATAACCATATCACCTTTACCGCCACCAGTGGGTATACCAAGTGATGCGGCAATAGTTGTGTCAGCCCAAAGAATAGAAGTAGCAGGTGCTGTTGCGCCAACAAAAACACCACTAACACCTGTAGGTCCTGAAGGTCCAGTAGTACCTGTTACGCCAATTGGTCCAGTCGGACCAGTAGATCCTGTAGCTCCTGTGCTACCTGTAACACCATTAGTGCCTGTAGCACCAGTTGCGCCTGTTGCGCCAGTCGCACCTGTAGCGCCATCAACACCGATAGTACCGTTAGCACCAGTTGGTCCTGTTGGACCAGTACTTCCAGTTACACCAGTTGCACCTGTTGGACCTGTTGTTCCAGTAGCACCTGTAGAACCAGTAACACCGGTAGGTCCAATAGGACCTGTATTACCAGTAGAACCAGTAGAACCTGTAGATCCTGTTGGGCCAGTTACACCTTGAGAACCTTGCGAACCAGTGGGACCCGTAGCGCCAGTAACACCAACGTTTCCTTGAGCACCAGTAGGACCAGTTGCACCCGTAGAACCAACACTGCCCTGAGAACCTGTAGGTCCGGTTGCTCCAGTACCACCAGTAGCGCCAGTAATGCTTGCGCCAGTAGGGCCAGTAGCACCAGTATCGCCTTGAGAGCCGGTAGGACCAGTTGGACCTGTACCACCGGTAGGACCAGTGGAACCAGTAATAGATTGGCCTGTTGCACCAGTAACACCAACAGAGCCAGTGATACCTTGTGGGCCAATAACACCAAGTTCAACAATCTCAGTCTGAACAGACTCAACATTGAGAACAGTGGTAGTAACCGGAATTTCAACAACTGCTGTAGAAAAAACTGTTGCCATTTAAGAAGTAACCCCTTCATAAACAGTGAAGCCACCCTCAAGTAAACGAGTAACAACGCCACCTGGGGAAGTAACTTCAAGATCATAAACGTATTGACCAGCAGCTAAAGAAGTAGTTGTAGCAGCAGAAAGACTTAAAGTGAACTTACCGTTAGTTGTACCAACAGTGATACGACCATTATCGGAAGACAAAACAACAATAGTTGTTTCAGAAGAAGCAGAGTTTTTAACATCCATAGCAGCAGTGTAACCAGTAACATCAACATACTCACCATCAATTTTCCATTGTGGTGCAAGGCTAAAAGTTGAGCCTTGATAAACCTTCATATTATATCTACCTGGTGTCATTTATTCCTCTGTAATATAGGCGCCGTAACCGGCAGCAATTAAACTTGTACGTTCACTTTCAGAAATCAAATTGGCGTGACCGCCTGGATAGTAATAAGCAGCGGACTGTGTTTCATCAACGCTGGGTGTACGAATACTGTAATAAGACCCGTCAGTTCTTTGTAAAATACTATTAGCTCTGGTTAACTTATAACGATAAAACAATGCACCCATACCAGCAGGACCTTCACCAACAGTAGGTGGTGTAAAATAATATGCCATTGTTCTCCTTAAAAGGTGTAACCCCCACCCGAAAGCGGGGGCTACAATTGTTCCTAACGAATTAGGAGTTGTTGATGCTTGAGGTTGACTCAATGCGGAACAAGGCTGCTTCACGGTAGCGAGCAAATCCTAGTACGCCGTACCATCCGATTGGACGGAAACGCATTAACTTATCGGTCACAGGACCAATCACTACGTGTGGTTCTTCGGCAACAGCTTCAGCCAATGCTTGCTTTCCAGCAAGGATTGTGCGGAATACTCTTGCGCTTGATCCACCGTCTGTAGCGTTGTACATACGTGGGGATTCTACGAACATTGCACCTTCGTAAACACCGATAGATCCTGGCCATAGATTGCCAGCACCTGATTCGTTGTAAACGTGTGCTTCGCGCCATCCACCTGCGCCTGTTTCAGCACGTAAGTCGTGTGAAACTTCTGGATGTATTCCAACCCAGTATAATTCACCAACACGTGGAACAGCTTTGTTTGCACGTAACTTAGCAATAGCTCTACGGATATTTGCTGAAGTGATTTGTGAAGCAGCACCACCGGTAACACCAGTAGTTGTTGATCCACCACCTGAGTAAATTACGTTGCTTCCACCGCGAAGAACGGTTTGAGCAAATCCGTCAATAGAGTCTGCCATATTGTAAGCGATGATGTCAGCAATTGCTGGATCAACATCAGACAATGAGAACAGTTCTAATTTACGTGTTGCAATTGCAGCGTTTCCGTATTCGTTAAGAGTTACAGAAACGTTGGTTGTGTTACCTAAAGCAACTGAATCTGGATCAGTTGTTTCAGTTAGAGTTCCGGTTACGGCAGATAGATCTGTGTATAATTGGAATACGACAGATGAACCTGGCATAGCCTGTTGTGCTGGGCGCTTATCTGCAACGTCGCGGATAAGTGGCATAGCACGTAATGCAAATTCTACATAGCGGTCATAAGCAGTTTGTACCAAGGAAGTTCCAAGGGACGCGGTGCTAGTGCTAGTATAATTTTCTGTAGGCATTCAGTTCACCTCTTTCAAGGTTGATAGTAGTTGCGGTTATCGTCCGAGTGATTGACCGAAAAGAAGTTGATCAAGTTCATCTTTGGTCTTCGCGCCCATAACCTTTTGGTGTTGCGTTTGCTCACCTGAAGGGTTTTGTGCTGTTGAAGTCACATTGTTGATACGTTGATTATCTCTTACGGTTTCTTCATCTACAGACGGTTGAACAGACTCAGGTTGTCTAATACCGAATACATCACTGTATTCGTTTAACCAAGCATCAATCTGTTCAGGTGTATTAACATCACTAGGAATAAGTTTCGCTAGTTTATCTGACACACCTTTTGAGGCCAATACATCCTTAACGGAACGAGAACGCATATCAGAACGCAGTTGGGACAGTTCAGCTTCAATAGCTTCACGTTCCTTTTGTGCTTTCTTTAATGCTTTGCGAAGTTCGGCTGGGCCGTTATCTTGCTCTTCTGTTTCGTCTTCGTATTCGTATTGGTTGGCCATTGCAGCCACTCCCTTTCATTAAGTTGTCGTATGCCACATACACAAACAGGGGAATCTGTGATGGCTCATACTGCCGGTCTTCGGTTACGCTTCTAAGTGCCGGTGCGCTTAGTAGGTTTTAGAACTGGCCTGCAGTGTTGCGTGATAGAGAACCTCTACCTACGCCTGCTTGACCAGCAAATCTTGATTGCTCTTGTTGAGCAAGATCTTGTAATTGTTTCTTATATGCAGCAGAACTTTCTCCGCCAAGAACAGCTGAAGTAACTTCTTCAAAACCAACAGGTTTAGCACCAGCTGTTATTTGAGAAAGTCTTTGTGCTTCAGGAAGAATTTGTGCAACCTGTTCAAAACCTTGACGTGCTTGGTTTTGTGTAACACCCATACCTGTGTAAGTTTCAGCCATAGATGTTGTTGATTGTAATCCTTGACGTGCAGCTTCAGCACCAAATTGTGCTGCTTGAACTTGTTTATTAATTAAAGGTAAAGCACGTTCAGGATCAAGAGCATATGCAACCATATCTCCTGTACCGATACCGTACATTCTTGCTAAAGAACTTGTGTAATATGGATCAGCATTAGTAATAGAAAGTGCTGCAGCATCTACACGTGATTTAAGTTCAGCAGGTGAAACATCGTTAGCAATAAACTTTGAAAAATCTGAAGGATCATCATAAAATCCTGTAGGAAGATTAGCAGCTCTCATAGATTGTCTGTATGCTGATTCTGTTGAAAGATATTCGTCAGGTGATAAAACAGGTAAACCTGCTTTTTGACGTGTAACGTTACCAGCAAAACGTTGTTGATATACTGGTTCACTTTGAATCATCAAAGATGCTGTTTCACCACTGTAACCTTGGTCAATGTATCCTTGAACTACAGGAACAAGGGTAGGTAAACCCCAGTTAATTAAAGTTGTTTTAAGTAGTTCTTTCCAGTTTTGTCTGTTAAAAGCAGTTTGTGCAGCATTAGGGTCAACTACAGGAGTTGTTCCGGCTGCACCAGCAGCAACAGGTTTAGCACCGGCAGTACCACCTAGTGCATCAGCACCATAAAGAACACGCTCAATACCTAAATTAAGTTCATTTAACTTAGTTGGGGTTATTCCACCTTTAGCTTTAGCAGCAGCATTAATTTGTTGAATAGCTGCAGCTTGTTGTTCTTTAGGTAAAAGTTTTGCTTGAGATACTAAATACTCTTGTCTACTTGGTTTTTTTTCAGCCATTACCAACTCTTCCCAAACATTTTCCCAAACGTATTTAACATAGAAGTAGTTTCATCCTGTGCCTCATAAGAATAACCCCAAGAAGGATCATTTTTTCTAACATCTAAAGTAAAATCATAATAAGAAGGAATAACAGGATTACCCTTATCATCACGCTTAGTAAGATTCTTCATCAATACTGGATCACTTAAACTAATGCTTGTTGGGTCAACCCCACGAATCTTAGCCAAATAAGTAATATAAGGAGAAGCCTGTTGACGGATACTAAACCCATTATCAAGACCTTTAGTAAAGTATTCAGCAGAATACAAACCTTTAGCCTGATTAGTTATATCAGCTTTGTAAGTATCAGCTGTACCTTTACCTGTAATAATATTATTAACAGCAGTATCATACCAAGACTCATCAAAAGAAATACCGTTATCTCCGGCCCACTGTTTTAATGTTGCTTTTTGTGTAGCAGCTTCACCTTTAGTAATATCAATTTTACCACGTCTAGCAACCTCTTCAGCAAGAGTTGCAGAATCCCAACTTTGGGCAATAGCTTGTGCTGCTAAACTATTAACAAGACCTTGATCTAAAACAATACCCTTATCAATAGCAGAACGTTCAATGGCACGTTTGTAAGATTTTAAATTGTTAGCTTTAGTAACGCCATCGCCAGCACCTTCAACACCAGTGTATTTGCGTTTAAAAAGAAGTTCTTCAACAGTTACATCTTGTGCTGCGGCAGAGTAAAGAAGATCTTTATAAGATGATTCAACGTTACCACTCCAAAAGGGTGTTTGTTTTAATGCTGCAACGTAACGTTTATATTCTTTTTGATCCGCTTGTCCACGTATACCAGAAAGTACACCTAAAGCCTCATACCAAGATTTAGGTTCAGATGCAACATCACCAGGGAGACCAGATTTAACTTCAAATTTAACATTTGGTTGAGAATCATAAACACCAGAAACAACAGTGCCGTCTTCACCAGTAACGCTTCCATCAGGAATATTTCCACCGGGAACACCAATAGTTTTTTTAGTCCAACTACCAACACCACCAGTACCAGACCAAATGTAAGTTACACCATTGTCAACAAAAGTGTCACCAGTTTTCCAAGGTTCTTTTGTATCTGGATTGTTTTTATTTGGGTCCGGTAATGCCATTATTGATTTTCCAAACTACTCGTAAGTACATCTAGTCCGTTTGCTAGATTGTCATTATCTAAATATTGTGCATACAACTCTGCAAAAGCTATATCAGCATTAACATAATCTTGTTGTTTATCAGCCCAACGATCTTTAACCTGTTTAACAAAAGATTTATTACGTTGATTAGCTTTAATTGTTTGAATAACTTTTTCACGTTCTAAAAACCAAGCAGTAATAGTTTGCCATTTACGACTATCTTTATTATCATTCATATAAGACTCGTCAGTTAAAGCAGCAACAATAACTTTAAGTGCTCTATTAGTTGAAGCAGTACCACCACCAGGACCATACTCATTAAACCAAGTAGGATACTTACGACCAATTTCTTGTTTTTCATTTTCAAGTTTTTGCTTCAAAGCAGGATTCTTACCGTAAGACTTAGCACCGGACTGCGCTAAAAGAGCATCATACTTATTCTTAACCCTAATGTATTCAGCCCAACCAGTACGAAGTTCAAACTCTGCCTTGGATTCTTCAGCAGTTTTCTTAACACCAGAAAGAGGCTTATTACCGGCAAAAGCAGATTGCATCCAAGAACCAACAGCAGGTGAATAATCACCGGGGGTATCAGGATTAGTAATAATACCAATCATCATAGGATCAATACGAGCAGCTTTATCAACAAGAGGTTTATGTTTTTTAAATGTTGCAAAAGCTTCTTGAGAAGGTTCTAAACTACTTTGTTTTTTATAAGAAGAAACAAAGTACCTATTAATATCAATACCCCAAATATCATTCATTGCTTCAGTTGCTGCTTGAACAGCAGTTTTACCAGCAGGTAAAGGTAACTCGCCTGTACGGTATCTTTCAATAAGAATTTGTCTTTGATCACGAATTATTTGCGACACTGGTTGATTTGAAATACCTAAAGGTGCCATCCATTTTTCAAGAACAACATTAGCCATATCTGAATAAGTTTGTTTTCTAATATCTTTTTGTTTAGGTTCTTGATCTTTAGGATAACCTTGAGAAGCCCAGTTAACCATAGCTGTGCTGTAATTAATCCAATACCTTTGAGCAAAAGCAGCTTCATCTTGAAATGATTCATTAAAAGCAGCATTAAGAGATTGTTTTAACAAAGGAAGAGCAGCATCAAAATAACCAGGAGTAAATACTCCTAAAGTTTTACCTGCAACACCTTCACCTTGAACGGGTCTGCCACCATAAAGAATCTTATTGTAAACACTTTCACCCATATAGTTTTTAAAAGCCTTTTCCCATTCAGGACGAAGACTTACAAGATTAGAAATACTTATTGAAAACAACCAAGAAGCACTAGGTGAACCAAGAAGAAAGTTCCATTGGTCAACATCAACTTTTTTAGTATAAGGTTCTAAATCAGTTTTATTAGACCAAGCAGGTTTACCAAGAATAAGAAAACGTTGTTCTCCTTCTTTACGAGGAGTATCTTTACCTACTTTGTTTCCATCTTGATCTACAATAATATCTGCATCGTAAACATCACCTGGAAGAATATCAAAAATCTTTGGTGATTCGTATGGAAGGTTTTGAAACTTATATTGCAAAACAGCATTGTATGGGTTTTTAGCAATAGATTTAGCCCAAAACTTGTACGAATTTAGAACAGCGGTTGGGAAACCTGTAAAGAATCTTAAAGCGTAGTTTAAATTATTTAAACGTCTAACAGTGTAAAATGTTTGCTCCACAGCTTTTAATGCTTCAGAGTTAGCAATAAATCTAAAACGATCATTAACTAAATCAGAGGTTACTTCAACACCAAATTCTTCTGCTTGTTGAATTTGTCTACGGATTGATTCATCCCATTTTCTTGTAAAGAATGGGTTACGAAACAAGATTCTTTCAGGTGCTGTGATTGCTTGAAAACCAAGACGAGACAAGGAAGCAGATGCTGCTTGAACTTTTTGCCATTTACTTGCAGCATAAATTGATCTATTACCTTCAAGGACTGGAAGATCATTACGTAAAGCATAACGTGCTTCAAGTTCTTTAGCTGTAACATCACGGGCTATAAACTGTGGTTTTAAATCAGCATCAGGTATTAGGTAATCGTAACGATTATAAACATCATTAACAAATTGTGATTCAAAAGAGTGCATTCTGTATTCAGGGTTTACTTCAAGAATAAGTTTACGATAGTTTACACCTGAAGATTTACCAATGGTTTCAGAACCAACAACAATATCTTTACGACCATTTAACCAAGCTAAAGCATCTTCTTTAGAAACACCAGCAGCCCACATTTTTACAAGTTCATCGTTTTTAGCATTAACATTAAGTTCTTTAGACATAGAACTAAAGTAATCTGGTTCACCAGGTTTAACTTTAGTAACTTCAGACTGTTTAGCAAAAGCATTATATCTATTCATACCGTAAGATAAGTTTGCTTGTTGTAATGCTCCTGCTGCTGGATCAATTTCTGAACGCATAGCAAGACCACCCTTAGCGCTAACTGCTTGTGGTCCAGGAAGTGTTATACTTCCAGCTTTAGTTTCAAATTTTCTATCTTCATTTAAACGAGTTTGACGGATTTTAAGTTTATCGCGTGTTTGTTGTTCAAATAACAAATCATCAAAGTATTCTGCAATATTTTTGTCAAGAGTGTTTATGGTTTCTTTGTGAAGATTTTGTTTAGCAACTAAATCATCTTTTTTGTCTTTGAGTAAATCAAGATTAAACTCATCAAGGTCACTAAAACCAGTTGTCATTTGTTTAACTTCAAAATCTTTAATCTGATTATCAATATCTTTAATCTGTTTGTCAACTTCTTTAAGAAGATTAATATTTAAAGCTTTATCTTCTTGTGAAGCAGCAATACGTTGCCGGTATCTTGCAGGTGTTTTACCTTTAACAGTATCTAAAACAATATCTGCAGTTAATCTACCACGGTTAACGTTGTTAAGAACAAAGTTTTTAGTTGCAGGAAGAATATCGTTAGCCATAGCTGCTGCATCACCAATAGCAATCATACGCATCATAGGTTCAACAATAGCGTTTTTTGGAATATATCCTGGACGAATAAGAACAGCGTGACTAAACACAGAGTTCATATAATCAAATAGTTCTCCACCAGTTGCCCAAAAACCAGGTGATGCTTTTTGAATGTCTTTATTTTTTCTTACATACTCTTTAAGTGCTTTATCAAAAAGATTAAAATCTAATAGGATATGGGTATCAGCAAGTTGTGAACGAACCCAAGGATCAGCAATCATAATAGAAGTATCAGGTAATTCCATAGCGTTGTCACGCGCGATGCTACCTTGAGCGTTACTTCTATTAGTTTTAAAATCTTGATATAATCTAATAGCTACATCTTCAGGAAGACTATAGTTATTTCCAATTTTTTTAATAACATCTTCTTCAATGCCTTCAAGAACAGCTTTACGTTGAGTATCACTTGCGGCATTAGCGTAAGCAGCAGTGTATTTTTGCAATTCAGGTGTGCCACGTAAATATTTAACACGACCTACCTCTGAAACAATTTCAACAGCAGTATCAGCAATACCACGTGGGTCAGAATAGTTTATGTAGTAACGAGGTGATTCATTAAAAAGGTTTTGAACAACGTGAATTGCTCTAGTAAAACGATTATCTTGAATTGTTGTAACTTGCATATTTGCATCAAGTTTGTTTGCTTGGATAACGTTTCCGTAACGTCTACCAAATCTTAAATCAGCTCTTGCTTTACGTGCTTGTTCAATAGTAACAAATTTACTTGGTGCCCAATCGGACAAACCAATACCACGACCTAAATCAACAGCCCAAGATTCAGTAATTTTAGCAAGTTGAGGATTAGTTTTTTCTAAATCTTTAACAACCGCAGCAATTTTACTTGCACGATTAAAATCTGTTATAGGAGCAAGAGGACCATATTGCCATTCAAACATACCAAATTCATTTAAAGCATCAGCTGCGGAAGCTTTAACTTTCCAAAGCTCATCAAAAGCTTGAGTATCACCAAAATGTGTGCGAGCAATTAAATCAACTTCTTTGGCAGTTTTAGCATTAGCATAAAGATATGCAGCTCTACCTTGCATTTCAGCTGGAAGTTCATAAACTAAAGGATTAGTTTCACGAATAATAGTTTCAGAAGTATTATCTACAGCGTTTTTATAATGAACTGCAATACCGTTAGGGAAAGCGCCTTGTGCACCATTATCAATCCAGTTAACAGATTCTGCACCTTGAACTTTTAAAGCTTCTTTAGCTCCACGTGCTGTTTGAATAACACCAGCTTTAGTTGCTGTTAATGTTACTAACTTTGCTGTACCAGCACCTTCAGCCCATATTTGTAAAAGTGAAAGGCCACCAGTAAAAAGTGAACCTGACCAAGTTTCTTCAAATACTTCTTTACGTGCTTGAGGATCAGTAATATCAAAATTTGGAGAAAACCAAGGAACATATTTTTCAACGTTTTTAACTGTTGCATCATATTGTTCAGGGTTAAGTATTTCTTCAGAAGATTTAATAACTTGACGAAAAGGTTCAGCGGTAACTTCAGCAATAGCTTGAGTTAAACCAATACCTTTAATATTTTCTTCTGGAACATTTGCAGTACTTTGATAAACATTTTTAGCATCAGATAATTTATCTTGACCAGCTAATAATACAGCTGTTGTTAAAGGTCTACGGTATGCTTCTTCATAAACTGTGTAAACACCTTTAAGAATTGGCGCAATACCTGGAACACCTAAAACTTTTTCAGCTACTTTTGTAGCACCAGGTCCAACTTTTTGAGTAAAAGCATCTAAAGGCTTAGGCATTTCTTGATCAATTTTAGTTTTATCAACACCAAATAAAGGTGCAACTTGCTTAGCAATACCCGTAGCTGCTTCATTAAAAGTATCTTCTAACCAACGACTAATAATACTCAAACCGTTGTACCCTCTTTGTTGTTAGTTAATAAGTTTAAAACTGTTTCAAAATCGTTTGGGTTATCCCATTTCATTTTAGCAAGATCAAAAGCTAGTGGTGATAATTCAACACCTAGCGCTGAAACTCCTGCATCAAAGCGATCAGCGAAAGATAACATTACATTACCTGGCTTTTAATATATCTAACTGCTAAACGAAAAGTATTGGAAACTTCTGGTGATTGTGCTTCTGCTTCAAGAAGTGGTAAAAATCTTGCAAGTTTTTGAAAGTCTTCATTCATCATTGCTGCAGGATTAGGTAAACCTAACGCTTCCATTCCTGGACCTGCACCCATTTCTGCACCTGCTGTTACTGGTTCCCCAGGTCTAGCACTTTGTGCACTTAATGGTGTTAAAGGTTGTGAGGCTGCGGCTGATGCGAGGCCCGAAGGCATACTTGATTGTTCAATACTCGGAGCCGCAGCCAAAGGGGCTGCTCCTTGTGTTTCCATAAGTGCTTGCCCCTCTCCGTATGGGAGACCTGGGACATATTTGGCTGCTTGTGTAGCGTCACCGCTTTGACCATTACCACCACGCGCATTAACATTCATAGGATTGTTTTGCGGTGCTGTAGGTCTCATTCCACCTCTTGCCATTTATATACGTCCTTAAATTAATTGTTTACTTACCAGCGTGCTTTGGTGGTTTTCCACCTTTTGTACCAGATGGTTGTGCAGAGAACATAATCTTTGACATACCTGGTTTTGCAATGCTTGGAACACCAGATTTTTTAATTGGTTGTTCGTATGCTTTTCCAGCAGAACCTTGGTTTGCTGGCTTCTTGCCGCCACTAAATGACTTCATTTGTTTCCTTTTCTTAGCCCGCAGGGACCATTCTTGTCACACTAGAAGATAGTGTGGGTTTGCCAGAACCGGTTAATCCAGCCAGCAAAGATTGTAAAGGTGGTCTACCACCTGGTCCCACTTGTCCTGGCACCACACCACGTGGACCACCAGTTATTGCACTTAAACCTGAAGCACCACCGGAGGGAGCCTCACCTGCGGAACCGGGGACGGGTTGTTCCATACCAGGGGCTGCAGCCTCAGCAGAAGTTGGCGGTGCTTGAGGGGCAAACGCTTCCGCGATTACCTGCTCTATAGGTTGACCTTTTTGTCTACCTGCTATTACTGTTGCAATACGTGAAAGGATCTCACCAGGGTCTTGACCCTGTGTTGCCAATGAAGGGATCGCTTGAGCGTATCCACTTATTGCTGCAACAAGAGAGTCGCGTAGTTTTTCAATTTCAATTTTTTGTTCTTCTTGTGTAACATTTATTTCCCACGGCATCTGACGGCGGAGGAAGTCGCGGGAAATTAATTGGTCTCCGCGCGCTTGGAGTCCGAATACCAAAGCCTGGTTGGGGTTTAATCCGGCCATCAGTCCATAGGTGACATCAACTGTATAATCCCCATCAATATCCTTGTTGGGGGTATAAGTGATCTCATACGGTGCGCCAGCGTCAACGCCGCGCACAGTCTTTTCAACATTGCCGAAAAGTTTTTCATCCATCTCAAAACAAATTTCAAATACTTGTTTTAAGGCTTCAGCCAAAACAGCTTGCGCTGTTTTAACTTGTGTATCAAATCCACCCATAAGGGCTTCAACGCCACGACCTGTAACAATGCTGCCTTGGCTTACACCTTGGCGTCCTTCAGGGTAACGTGCACCCATACGCATTTCTTGGTCAAGCATTGCTGATTCTTGGAATAATCCAGGGGGCACATTTAAATCAACACGGCGAATCTTTTCTGGAGATGCGGAACGTATAGTTGCGTCAGGTCCCATTTCAAGGACGTTAACATCTGCTGGCAACGCAAAAGGTGCTTGAACAGATTTCTGTGCCGCCTCAAGTTGTAAAGTAGCAAAACGGGCACGTGCGACTTGTACCCAAAGAATATCATCAAACTGTCCACGTTGGTCATCATCAGAATCAACACCAGGTCTAACAGCGAAAACAATGTTTAATCTACCAAGAGGATTTTTAGCACGTTGTAGAACATAGTTAGCGCGTTCTGGTAGGAAAAGAATTGTTTCGTGTTTGTCCATATAGCGCACAAGTTGGATAGGGCGCATAGAACCACGTTGTTCAAACTTACCAAGGATAACTGATTCGTATTCTGGAAAATCGTTAACTAAATCTTGTGCGGCTTTAACGTAAAGTTTTGTGTAGGAAAGCAAACGACCAAAACGGTCAAACTCAGGGTAAGAATTAAAAGGGTTATCTAAACGGATACGTGGGGTGTTGTTTTCGTAATCAGCTTCAATAATGAAAGGTAGAGCACCAAAAGTTACGTAACGGTCAGCACCGGTGAACATTTCAACTTGTAGACGTGAAGTGTCGCGGTATCCGGCAGCAATCATTGTTCTCTTGTCGGCACGGGTACGTGCACGGTCAGAAACAGCGTTAGTTGCTGAACAGTTAATAGCAGGAAGAGGAGCAATTACTTCAGCGATGTCGCGTGCGGCAACGTCAATAAAGTTTGCCACCATAGGTTTAGGATATTCCGCTGGGAACAATCCTGGGAAAACGTTATTGATATTACCTTTACGAACTTCTAAAACATCCGACCAACGTGAATCACGATTTGCGTATCGTTGTTTTAGTTGTTGGTAAGTATTAGCAATATCTTGTATGTCTCTTGCCATTAATACCATCCTGAATTAACAGCACGCTGTTTGCGTGCATATTCTTCTAAATCCACCACCTGGCGTTTAGCCAAATCAATTGGTGTAGCAAAAGGGTTTCTAACCCAAGTCTTGCCATAACTTCCCTGCTGATTCACATAATCCCTTAACTGGGTTTCAGCAAACCATAAAGCCATCGGACCATCCTGTTTATTTTTTGTACCAGGAGACCAAGTAATCAATTGTTCAATAAGTGCTTTAACGCCTTCAGACTCTGCACGCGGAAACTCAATAAGAGCATTCTTAGCTGGTTTACCATCCGGACCAAAACTGCCAAACAAAGTACCAAGAGAAGCAACACCATACTCAAGGTCCATCTTGTTATTGCCCGTGTAATGTTGTACAAGACGTATACCCCGTGATTGTAAAAAAGCATTAATTTCTTCATCTTGGGTAAGGAACAACTGGAAAGCGTTTTTCTCAATAACCCAAACAGCAGGCTTATAACGTTCCGTCCACTGAAAAATTATTTCCCTGATACGCTGCGGAGTTGGTGCAGGCATACGAGAAGCATCAAGAAGATACCTACGTTTAGTATTCCTATCACCAGAAATAGCAACCGTAAACGTGTCACCCGACATAGCAGGATCCATAGCACAAACGGTGTAAAAGCCTGAAGTGTCAGCAGGATAACCAGGAGCACCGGCAACAAGCGGACCACAACCCCTCATACCATTAGCTGCGGCACGAACAAGTTCAGCAGAAAACACAGACTCAGACTCAACATCTTGCTGTTGATAAACCATAGCCCAAGTTTTAGCATCCAAAACGCTGCGGCGTTGCTTTAGTCTAATTCCATCCCATCTAGGGAAGAGGCCGTCCTTATCAGGATCCACAGGATCCCCAGACCAAGGCCTATCAGACTTAGGCCACAAAGTAACCCAATTCTCAGGATTCTCATCAAACTCCAAAACAGCTGGCATAGCCAAATAAGTCCAAGGACTTTTACCTTCAGGATACCTGTCATTAGTACGAAGCTCACGGTACATATCAATAGGGTCAACACGGGTACCAACAATCAACAACTTACCTGTTGGACCAATACGTGTCAGTACTTCCTGTTGAATCCATCTAATCTGTTTCTCATACTCACCAGAGTTAGACAAAGTCACACAGTCATCAAGAATAATCAAATCGGCACGGGCACCGTAAATCTGTCCACCGATACCAAGTGCTTGAAGGGTCGGATCTTTTTCGCCGGACTCACGTTCAATATAAATTGCGTCCTGGGTCCACTTATCAGAAGTGGCCTTAAACCCATCAGCTGGTGCAAACCTTCTTTGAAGGTCCACATAGAACGGGCTGGTCAATCTTTGCTTCACAGCATACAAGAACTCTTTAGCCATAGTCTGTGTCTTAGACACAACCTTGATACGCACATTAGGATCAACACAGATTCTATATGTGATGTAGTCAATAGACACTGTCATTGACTTGGCGTGCTCCGGTGGCATATTCACCAAAACATAATTCTTAATACCACGTTCAAAGAGCATACTTGGGTGTAACCAAGAAGGGTCATTATTTTCAATAAGGTCAATAACGTTCTGCTGATGGGCAAACGTCTCAGACTTCATAAACTCTTTACGAAAGTCCTTAAAGGTCATAGCCTTATCGGCATCAGAGATTTGACCACCCCTGGCTTTAAGGGCGCGGACTAACTTTACTTCACGGTCAAAATCTGGATCAGACTTAGTATAATAATAAAAAGTCTTAGAAGACTTACCAACAGCCTTACAGGCATCCTCAACTGAGAATCCCTTGGCTATCATCTCAAGCAGCCTGGACTTAGACTCATTAGAATCTAATGTTTTTCCAGCCGCTAGGCGTAGATGGAGACTGTCCTGCTGTTTAGGCATAAGACTAGAAACTCCTCTAGGTATAGAACTGGCCCGTC
>Ga0247723_1000169_pt1 | contig 41435 bp, 68 predicted proteins | sample MSEWelMarce5H_FC_FD_189079 | JGI IMG/M metagenome (GOLD analysis project Ga0247723, IMG submission 189079) | Subsurface sediment microbial communities from gas well in West Virginia, United States - MSEEL Well Study Marcellus 5H_FC | ecosystem: Environmental > Terrestrial > Deep subsurface >... | reverse complement strand
CCACACATTCGTAATAAGTTTGATGTATTAACTGAACACAAATTAATTGATATAACTTTTGATGAACAAATCTATAAAGGTTTTCAATTAATAATTATGAGATTTCAATATGAGTTCAGAACAGTTTTGGACTTAAATGGAAATCCAAGTTCAAATTACTTGGCTGATAGTGATATTGGTGGCTACATGAACGATATTAGATCGTTTGTTTTTCACGAAAGTATTGCTTACGAGATTGGTGGAGTTAGCGATACTAAACAAAACTTAAATTGGTTAGGTGAGTGCGCCACGCTTTACATGTATGGCGGTGATATTGATGCCACTAAAACAATTAAAAAGTGCCAAAAGAAATTAGATTTACTTTCACAAATTGTAAATGTGAGAGATGAATTAATTTCTATATCTACTGAAAGGGCTAGTTCATACGATACAAAAAATCCTTACAACATTAATGTAGGTGATCAGGTGTTTATTCAGGCGCATGGTCGGTTGCGTAAGGGCAAGATCGTATCTACAACTGGTAGCCGATTTATTGTTGGCTATTTAACTCCTTCAAATCATGACGATCTAAAATACAAAACTCTCAGATTGGATAGTTTATGGATACCAGCAAATCCATGAAATCAAAACGAACTAAAGTGTGCATAGGTTGTCTTACTGCTTTGCCACTTAATCGTTTTAATAAACACATAGACGGACAATACAAAGTTAGGGCAAGGTGTAAATCTTGCTTTGCCCTAATGCGTAAAGGTTCATCAAACCGCAAAGCAGAAAAATTAAACTTACTTGCTAAAGGTAAAAGGCGTTGTAGTTATTGTCGCAAGATCAAATCACTATCTCGCTTTCAACCTAAATCACACGCAAGCGGTAATAAGGGTTATGAAGGGGCTTGTAAGCCTTGTGTGTCTATTAGACAGGCAGAGAAACACAAAACTAACCACAAAGAAATAAGAGAGTTTGTATTTAATTATTTACTACAAAATCCTTGTATTGATTGTGGTGAAAGTAATGTGCTGGCTTTAGAGTTTGATCATTTACATAGTAAAAAGTTTAATATCGGAACTGCGCTTGGTAGCAACAAACTTTCTAAATTAATTAAATCAGAAATTAAAAAGTGTGTTATTAGGTGTTCCAGTTGCCACCGAATTAAAACTCATCAAGAACAAAATAGTTGGAGATACCAATTACATTTAGAACGGAGTAAATAAATGAGATCAAAAACTTATTATCGAGTTCGAACTGGAGTTCGTATCCTATTTTGGAGTGCGTTGGCAGTTGGAACTTACTATTTAGCAACACATATTAATTGGGTAGGTGATCACTATTGCTTTGGCACTATTGATCAATGTTATTTTGGGGGTAAGTAATGACCGCAATTTGGCAATTAACTATTACTGAAAACATGGTTAAACACTTAAACCAAAATGAACTTAGTTTGTTCATAGATAAATTAGAGGATACAACTGATGAGGTTTTATCAAACTTTGATGTTGTTTGGGAAGGAAATAAATAAATGGGTTATGTAGAAATTGTTAGGCGAGTTCAAGATCACGAATTAGATACATGTGATCAATGTGAACAACAGGGTGTTAGAAGTAATGGTAAAACAATTACTGATAATTACTCGCAAGATATTTTGTGGTTTTGCTATAACTGCGTAGAAGCACAAACGAGATCACTCTCTCGATAACTTAAAATTGTTGGGTAGGCGTTAACACAAGACTTGTCGGGGTTCTTTCATTCCCCACTCCTTTCGCTTGTGAAGGGCGGTCAAGACTTTTAATATCCTTAAATTGCTTTGGATAATAAGACGAGCCGTATCTGCGCCTATTCAACTCCTAATAGAATTGGATTAATAAATGTTTAATGAGAACCAAAAAATAAAAATACTTCAACAAAGAATTGAATATCAAAAATCTTTGGCTGAGGTTGCTCGTATGTTTGGAACTTCAAGAATACAAATTAGAAAAATAGAAGCCGAATACTTAAATCTAAAAAGGAGAAATAATGTTTGATGATTTACTTGATGAAAGTTTGTTTGATGAAACATTTGATAGCGAACCACAATGTAATTGTGAGTGTGGTTGTGAAGTTCCAGTATCGGGTCAATGTGTTGATTGCGGTAGTGATAATGGGCATCAAAATAATAATGGATTACCTAAATACGATCACTTAAACGAACTATTTACTACAAGGGAGAGCCAATGAACCAAGAACAAGAGGACTTAGTTAAATCTATTAACTTTGCCAATGAGTTTATTAAAATTGTTCGTGGATTTAAGTTAGATCAAGAACGGCAAGATAGTTTGCCCCAAGAGATAAAAGAGTATTTAGCCAATGAACACCTAAATCAATTAATTACAGATCAGGGATTAGAGCCTGAGATGTTAGTTTGGGGATTGTTGCACATGATTGAAATACTTTTGAAGTTTGCCAATTTACAGCCAAATGATTTAGTTGAAATCATGGATAAGTTTGTTGAAAGCATAACTAATGGGAACGGAGATAAAGATTATGACTAAACCTAAAAGCCAAGTGTCTTTTACTAAAGCAAGAAAAGTAATAAAGCCAGTTGAATTAAAAATACCAACACCTAAAGATATTGATGATGCACCTTGCCAAACAGTTGACCCTGAAATCTTTTTTCCTGATCCAACTGATAATGCTGGCATCACAAAAGCCAAAACTCTTTGTGGTAATTGTAATCAAGAAGTTAAAACTAAATGTTTATCTTTTGCATTAACTAATAGAGTTCATTACGGAGTTTGGGGTGGACTAACTTCTGATGAAAGACAAACTCTACTTCGCAAACAGTATAGGAGTGGTATCAATGGTTAATACTTTTATTCCTTATCCTGATTTTGTTAAATCTGCTAAGGCTCTTGATTACAGGAGATTAGGTAAGCAACGAGTTGAAGCATGGCAAATACTTCGAGCCATAATGGGAATTAGTAAGGGCTGGCGTAATCACCCTGCATCAAACATGTGGCGTGGGCATGAGAGGGCTTTGTGCGAATACGGAATTGCAATCTGCCAAGAGTGGATAAATCGTGGCTACAAAGATACTTTGTTGCCTAGTTTTGTGGCTATGCACTCAACCTTCCCTGATACTGGATTGCCGTTTTGGTTTGGTAATTCAGAATTGCATCAATCGCATCAATCTAATCTAAAACGCAAAGATGCTATTTATTATCAATTTAATGTGCCGACAGATTTACCTTATTTGTGGGCTGATACAAAAACTAAAACTACAAAGTGGGGAACTAAACCTAATGAAACTAAACAGAAAGTTGTTAAATAAACATGAGCGATTGGCTAACAAATACAGATATAGCAGAATTAACAGGGTTGAAAGTAGAAACTCTGCACAGTTATCTAAGTCGCAACACCCTTCCCAAACCCGACAAATACATGGGGAGAACTCCAGTTTGGAAAACAGAAACGATCAAACAATGGGCATCAGACCGAGAAGTGGAGATTAACTAATGGCATACATGAATATCTATCTTGAATTAAATGATGATCACGAAGGCGATAATGCACCAGCCTTTGCTCACAGTTTAATTAAATATACGATTGATGATTTAGTAATCAAAGATCAAATTAAAAACTACGAGTGGGAGATAGTAGAGTGAATAAAGATCAAGCACTTAAAGAGTTATCAGACCTGCAACAAACATGGCGTAAAAGACAAATAAACGCTGAACAAGACGGCACTTCTGACTTTATGATGTTAGAGGGTGCTATATCAGGACTTGATGTTGTTATAGATATTGTAAAGGAGATTGATTAATGGGTTTAGATATGTATTTGTATGCAGAAAAATATATTGGTAGCAATACTGATAAAACTGGTTCGTATGATGAAATTAAAAATCTTGCTGGATTAAAAGATTTACCAACTCCTGATTTTTCTGCTTTATTAGTTAAATCAATGGTTGGTTATTGGCGCAAAGCCAACGCTATTCATGGCTGGATTGTTGATAAGTGTGGCAAGGGCGTTGATGAGTGCCAAACAATTTATTTAAGTGATGAGGATTTATTAAATCTAAGAAACGATTGCATCAAGGCTTTGGCAAATCCTAGTCGTGAATACCAAATTGAAAACAATAAAGTGTTTTATCAATTATGTGATTACCTAAATAAATTAGAGCAACCAATCACAGTTGAAAATTATGAGAACCCACTTCAACCAGTTGAAGGTTTTTTCTTTGGTGGTAATGAATTGAGCGATTATTATTTTTATCAACTGGAATACACGATTGATCTAATTACTTCCCTATTAGAGAGCGATCAAGAATTAAACTTTACTTACCAAGCCAGTTGGTAGGAACTAACTTTATTTAATTCCAGAAAAGTTAGTTCACGCTCAACAACTAACTTATCTGGTGTTCCACCAAGTTAGTTCCAAGCCTGACCGCCTAATTCCCTATGTAGCCAATAGTTCAGCCCCTAGTCCGACTTGGATTAGGGGCTTATTTTTTGATTAAGAACCTACTGACCAGTAGTATTACTCACCAGTAGAAGGGTCATTACTCGCCAGTAGGGGGGAGAACTTATGGCGTATGTAATCAAGCGCAACGGCAGATTTACTGGCTATTACAGGCTAGGCAATAGGCGGTTGTCGGCTGGCACATGGGCTAATGAAACCGAAGCCATGTATCACGCCATACAATCGGAGAAGCATGGCTCTATTGCCCCTTCAAAGGCTAATTTGAGGGTGGGCGATTTTGTAGATCAATGGCTGGCGGTATCTGACCTCATGCCGATCACTAAGAAGGGCTATAAGTCGGTTCTAACTCGATTTGTAATTCCAGTTATAGGAGATCGAGAACTAACTTCCCTGAAGCCTTCAGAGTTAGTTAAGTTAATTGATGATCTCAAACTAGGTGGCGTTAAACCCGCAACGCTAAATCAAGTTAAGGCATCTCTTGGCTCTATGTTTTCAAAGTTAGTTAGTTCAGGTCAGTTAGAGAGTAATCCCACGCATGGAATTAAGGTCAAGGTCAATCATGCCGATATATCTAATCTCCTAGCCCCTGATGATTTCAAAGAGATCGTGAAGCATTTACCAACACAAGGAACAAAATTATTCGCCCAATTCCTAGTAGCAAGTGGGTGTCGCTATGGTGAAGCAACGGAAGTAAGAGCAAAAGACATCAATTTCAAAACTGGCGAAATCTTTATTCAAAGGCGAGTTAGTGATCTAGGTAAGCAATACAACAATGGCGAGAGATTTCTAGTAGTAGATGCCACGAAGTCAGGGCATAAGAGAAGCCTAGTAATAGGAAAAGCCCTATTACAGCAACTAAAAGCGTATGTCCTAGCAAAAGGCATAGCAAAAGATGATTTGATGTTCCCAAGAACAATACTCATAACGCCAAGTAAAATAGAAGGTTCACGAAGCGCAAAGTCTTCTCGACCATTCGAGAAAGGCGGAAAACAGTTCCAGCATGGAACTCTTTACTCCTATACACATGGGGGTTGCAGATGCGAAGGGTGTAGGCAAGCAGTAGCAAACTACCGCAAAGCCAAAGCCCAAGCAGAAGCACCAGCAAAAGCAGAGCAGGTAAGAAGCCGAAGCCGTAAGGCAAAGCAGAAGCATCAGCAGAAGCAAGAGCAAGGGAGTTTCATCAACAATATGAGCCACATGCCTCGTGATGTATGGAGAACAACATGGAACAAAGCAATAGCCAAGTCCGCAATCGGCTGGTTTCCAAGAACTCACGATTTACGACATGCAAACGCTACGCAGTTGTTAAAAAACGGCGTAGATTTACATGAAGTAAAAGAGCGATTAGGACATCAATCGATCAAGACGACAGAGCGGTATTTACACCGCCTTCGTTCACACCAGTCAAAGGCATCTGAAAGTGCCAACGACTATTTGGAGTGATGATGAAAACAAACGCAAGAATAAGAGCCGAGCAGATGCCAAAGGCAATAGTCAAAGCATCAGCAAAAGCCAAAGCAAGAGTAAAGGCACTAATACTTGGTGGGTCGATCTCGACCTTAGCCGTAGCATTTGGAGTAGCAACTACAACTGATGCAATAGCACCAACTAGAGCCGAAGCACTAATAGTGCATGAAACAAAAACCGAAGCAACTTTGAAAAAATATGAGAACGCTCATAAATTGACCGATACTGAATTGGTCGAGTTGCTTAGTGCCGTAGGCTTCAAAGGCGCAGACCTTAAAGAAGCATGGGCAGTTGCTAAGAAAGAAAGTAATGGGCGACCCCTCGCTCATAACGGCAACACAAACACAGGCGACAACTCTTGGGGCATGTTTCAAATAAACATGATTGGAGAGTTAGGTGAAGATCGTAGAAAAAGGTTTGGTTTAGAAACTAATGCCGAACTGCTCGATCCTGTGGTTAATGCAAGTATCGCCTACTACATGAGTAGGGGCGGTGAAGATTGGAGTTCTTGGCATGGAATTACACCAAAGACTAAGCAGTTAATGGAACAGTTCCCAATCAAGAAGCCAAAGCAATAGCAGAAGCCATAGCAAAAGCACAAGCAGGGAAAGCAATAGGAGAAGCAATAGGAGAAGCCCCATCAGAGATGGTGGGGCTATCTCAGAACTAACTCCCCTGGCAGCCAGGAGAAGTTAGTTAGTTAGGAGGCAATCGTGGGAGAACACTCCTTTGTAGATCGTTATATTGAACTAGACAAACGATACATAAAACATAAACAAGAACAATATAAAGATTATAAACAACCTAACTTGCCTTATAGCGAAGAACTGTTTTGGAATAAGTTAGTTCATTTAGGTTGGAGAAAAGACCACACAACAACAGAGTCTTTAGTATTGGTCTGTTCTGCTTGTGAATTATCAATAACAAAAGTCATTCTTAAAGATACCTCTGATGTTAGAGGCTTATTAAATGTAGACGAAAGAAAGCGTCATCACCAAAGATATTATTGCAAAGCAACAGGCAAAGCAGAGCAAGAGTAGAGTAAAAGCAAAGCAATACCAGAAGGCTATTGATTGTCTTTAATTAATCTAACTTCGCAAGCATCTGTTGTGCAGTAAGCCTCACCAATAGCATCGGCTGCCATACCAGCATAAACTCCAGATAAATCAATTGGAAACAGTTTCATAGTTCCTTCTGATTCATACTCTTCAGCAGTTATTTGTGTGTAAGGCATTTGAGGATAGGTAGCATTACCAGAAGGTAAGAAGGAAACAGTTTTAAGTTGACCATCATACATATGCAAAGCCGTACCAATAGCAGAGGCTTCCGTTTCAGGATTAAAACTAATAGTCACACTCACAGAATTATCTGACCAGTATCTTTGTGCAGTAGCAGCAAGAGCCATCTTTTCATAGATACTTACATCTTTTTCACTACGCATAGCCTTAGATTTAATTGGAAAGAAGACAACTGAAGTCGTATCAGGAGACTCAGATGCTGGTTCTACTCGATAGTTAGCCATCTTAAACAAAGGAAGCATTGGATCAGAGTTAGCAAAACGAATAGCACGATTAAAGTACTCTCCACCTACAGTCCAATGAACGCCAGGTGATTCACCTGCCAAGATACTAACTGTTCCACTTGGCTTTACCGTAGTCATCTTGATTGACTCACGGATACCAAGCCACTCTGAGTAAGTTGTGTCATATGTCTTAATTACTTTATACCCTTCATCCATCCATTGACGAAGTGTTGGTAATCCTTTTCTATCTGCAAAATTAGCCACTCCTGAAACAGAAGTACCTATGCGCCGATTTCTTTGCATGATGGCGTTTGTTTCTTCCCAGTGTGTAGGTATGAGAGTTACGGTCTTTGCATATAGATAAGCAAACTTTAAAGTTCTTTTAAAGTCCTCTATGTCTTCATGGCGATTTAAATAGGTCTCAACTAAGGTACAGCACTCAAAGGACTCAAGAGATTGTTCTGCACAAGGGTTGTATCCTGCAATGCGCCAATCTTTATTATTGATTGGATCAATAAGACGACCATATTGTTTTGAGATATCCATCCAGACAACTCCAGGCTCTCCATTACGAGCAATGCCATCAATGATGTTGTCTAGATTATCTCCAACATTTACTGATACAGAATTATTAGACATCCAAGCCCATCCTGGCTTTTCTGGATTGTAAGAGTTTCTTTCTGGAAATTTTTCTGCGTTCTTTAAATTTAGAAAATCTTCATCATCAATTCTGCCAATAAGTAACTCAGCAGACCGCCTAACGTTGCCAGATACAACACAAACCCCAATAAGATTCCCAATGTCAGCGATATCAATACGGGTAAGTTTCTGACCAGCACGTTCCTTGAAGATTCCATCGATGTAATCATGTAACCTAATGAGAGGCTCTGGACCCGCTGCTGTTCCACCAAATGTCTTGATGGGTTCGCCTGCCTTGCGAATTTCTTCATAGTTAAACCTAGGACGTTTCGAGTCTGATCGTAGGTAAGCGTTAATAAGCGTGGCCGTTGATTCGACCCAGCCTTCTCTGGTATCTGGAATGACATATGTTTCCCCCTCTTGTGGTGCATAAATGGTGAAGTCTTTATCGGCGCCCTTATCGTCGAACCCAACTCCAACTCCAAGCATACTAGCCTCCATTAAAAAGGCAAAAGGCTTTGCTGGATCAGTCTTAGTCATTGAGCCTGTAGATACAAAAGCACAGTTCTGTAGAGCCGCTGAGTTTCGTTTTTCGTTTACAAGGGGAGTTCCCATTACCCATAGACCTCGTCCAGGTGGAGTCCATTTTAGATTCCAAAGACGATCAAAGGCTTCTTTGGCTGAGGCTGCTGCTTTTGCATCTGACCAAGGTAGTCGATTAGTTTTAGCGTGATCTTTTTGTAGTGAGTACATTCCATTAATGACTCTCTCACATACATCTACCCATGTCTCTTTAGTACCATCTTGCTTAAGCCGTGAATAGGTACGTAAAAAAGTTATCTCACCAACAGAGTTTCCTGCGGCATCTTGATAGCCAAAGGGTGCTTTCAAACTCTTATAAGGTGTAACAAACTCTTCGGCTAATTTAAAAGAAAACATAAAGATAATACCCCACTATTTCTACTCAGATTCAAATACCCCTCGATGGGAATGCGTATTGTGACGGGTCTTAACCTATCACACACTTGTTAACTTGGTTGAGTGCTTACCTCATATAAAAAAGGCTAAATTGCCCTCCACTATGATCCACTGCTCTCCACTTGCTATTATCAGATAACTACTCTTCGATAGATTGCTGAATAATTTTTGTAACTGTATCTTCTTTCAAAGCATCAGGTAACTCACGAAGAGCCTGCGCTCTATCTCCAAAAATTGCAGAAAGAACTCCACCAGAACTTTGACGCTCTGCTGTAATGCGGACAAACTCTCGATTCTCTTCTAACTCTTTTAAATTACCAACAAGTTTGAACAAACGATCAATCTCTTGAGATACATTGGGATCAGCATACCCGCCATTCATTTCTTCTGCAAAACGCATAAAAGCCACTCTTTGGCCTTGCATTTCAATAATTGCGTTAAGTAAAGCCTTTAGTTGATCTTTAGTCTTTACTTCTACAGGAAGGTTAAAAGCACAACTATTGTCAGGCTTAAAAGCAGGACAATTCGAGGCAACAAAACAGGTATTACATTGGCGAAGTGACGAGTGTTGATTGTTAATGATTGGAACATCTTTAAGGACATCCTTTCCTTCTTCATCGGTCTCTACTATCGTTTTCATTTTATATCCAAAAACAGGTAAGTTTTGAACCTCTGAAGGGTCTCTTTGTACCACTTCGTTAGTAGAATTTTTCCGCACTTCTACCTCACTGTTATCAGAAGACGGTATCTCAAATCCCATTAAACCTGTTAACAACTCATCGCTATTATCAGATACTTTCTCTTCTTTTCCACCATTGATAATGTGAAAGTTTGGACTTTTTTTATCCATTGACTCCTCTAATCGTTTGTAAGACCACACAGCAACTTTAGTCGCTTCAAGGGTACCATCTTGGACAAACTCTAAATAGTCTAGTCCAGCCTTCTCCACTATGGGCTTATATCTTGGTCGTGCTTGGTCCTTCATTCTCTTGGGATAACGAACTAATTTAGTTCCATCCCAGATAATAGTTTCGCCTCGGCGCATGGGAGATATCCAGGACAATGTGCTTGCAGTTACAAATGGTACCTGTCTTAGGTTGTCTGGTTTTGCACATCCAAGAGCGTGGTACTTAGTATTAAACTGTTTTGAGTAACTTCTGGTGACAGCCGCTAAGTTAGTTACTGCTTCAATTTCTGCATAAGGAATTACAACGTTGGGGTACTTTTCAGACATCTCTTTTAATTTTAATAAACCATATTCTTCATGCCAAACTACCCATAATTTTGGGTCGTTAGCAAAAAAAGGACGTTGTTGTTCTACCCAATCTAGTCCCAAGATTAGGGAATCAAACTCTTGAAAGGCTTCCGCTCTATCTGCGTTATTTACTAAAAACTCTTGATAATCAGCGGCTATCTCAAGTAACTCTTCTTTTGATAAACCAGCCTTATCTGCTTGGGCTGCTCCTGATTCAATGTACACTTTAGTCTCTGGAGTAAAGTGTTCACTTATAAGCCATAGTTTAGTTTTAGGTAGTCCTCTCTTACGAAGTCCCCAATAGTTGAGTCCCATTGACTCAACTTTCATGCCTTCAAGAAGAGTGCGGTTAGAGCCAACCTCTGTCCCGCTAAAAATTAGTTTCATTAATCTTGCCAGAACTCTAAGTCTTTAGGAGAAGAGGCATCTTTTGATTTGGCAATGTTTATTCTATTTATAGACTCTTCAATCTGATCCCACTTACGGACTTTTTTAGGAGCGTCAGGGCGTCGTTCAACAGGTAGATACCCAGGATTCATAAACATAATTGCTGGTAAGCCTTGTTCTTCAAAAACCCAAGCACACATAGTTGGATCAGAATCTACGTAAAGTTCAATTGGAGCACGACTACGGCTCATTACAAACTGCCGTTTTTTTAGATCTTCACCCTCTAAGTAAAAGGAACGATCAATTAAGTCGTCATAATTTATTATTCCATGAGAGTTTAACCAATGCTCGGCATCGGCTGTAGTTCGAGAGGTCATTAAAGCCACTCGATTACTTATATTAAGGGCGTAATAAAGCATTACACCTGCTCGGATTGGTTCACCTGTGTCCGAACTAAGTACGCCGTCTAGTGATAGTAGTATGTTCACGTTATCCTTTTGCTCGGTATGTTGCCGCTCTACGAATTAGGGTCTGAGTATCTGGTAGTTCAATACCGTAAGTTTCGTCTGCTTGTTTTGCTTTGTATGCTGACCAGTACTCAGACAGTTGTTTTAGGGCAGAAACTGTTCCATATTTTTTACCAGCCTGCCATCTATAGTTATAAAAATCGTCGTATCCTTTGCCATCTTTTCTAAACGCAAATTTTCTTGAAGAGTGAATGTCGCTAAATAATGCTGATCCCTGCATTAAAGCAGTCTGTAAATTAAATTCAGCATTACGTCTAGAAGCAGGATTTTTTGCTCCTTGTAAATCTGTTAGGGCTTTAGAATATCTCATTACAATTTCTGAAGCCATAGAAGTATCTTTTTGAACTGCAGATTCCCAAACTGAATTTTGTTGAGCACCTTCTTTTTTAGGAAATACAGTCCATTCGTTGTGGGTTAGGTCATAGGCTGCATAAGGATTTATAGTTCTAATATCTGTTGCTCCAGGATTGACGTAAAAAGTTACTTCAAATCCATTCCAATTAGTCATTTCTGGTTGTAAATGTTCTCTAAATTCTTCGTTTAGCATCTTGCTAATTTCAATATCAGATAGTCCCATGTACTCAGGATGGGCTTTTCTAAATTGAATGTAATCAACGCCAATCAAAACATCTAAGTCTCCTGGCTCACGGTCTGCAGACCACTGAAAAGAAACGGCAGAACCTGCAAGCCAGACAGTTGTCCATAGGTCTGGGTGACGATACACGTCATCTAAAAATCCAAATAATTTTTGCAGAATACCGTTACGGACCCAACCCTTTAACGTTGTATTAACAAATAATTTAGGGTCTAACTCTTCTTCAGGATCAGAAAAGTAAGAGGTAGCAGAGGCCTGTAATTGAACAGGGTTAACAAATCCACTTAAATCGCTCATAGACATAGTCTATGGCTCTTTAGGCTTGTGGGGTGTCTATGCCTCTGTCGCTTAGTGCATTTTTAAGTTTTTCTTTAAATTCTGCAACATTATCTTTAGGTTGTAGGTTTGCTATCACGGTTCTAGCAACCCTATCTGCAAGTAACTGACTTTCTATGTCAGAGACTAGTTCTCTACTAGTTTGATAAATATCAAAGGTAGTTGCTTTGCGTAAAACAGCCTCACTTGGCTCAACTATTTCAGTAAATACACTTCCATCTAATCTAATTCCAACGGTATATGCTGCTTGTACTACGGCTTCTTCTGACATTATTCTAGTCCAATCAACTTTCTCTTTCTCTGTGCTACGGATACTGCTACAGGACAAAAGTCACAGAGATATGTCTTTGGTCCAGCAGATTCTTCATATTTTTCCATGCCTTCTGCTCTACGTTCTTTTATAGTTTTAGGAACTAACATCTTGTCTTTTATATGCCAATCAGAACAACCATCTTTAGGCTTATTATGTTGACGATAGCAAGTCATAGCATCTTCCATAAAAGTAGAACGTGAATCATAAAAGGTATCATCTACCTCTGCAATACCCGCAGATCCTCCGCCTTTTATTTGGCGAATAATTTCTTTTTTAGACTCTGTCTTAGCCCAGGCTTTTAAAGGTAATACAAATAGTTTACCTTTATGAGGTTCTCCAGAAGGAAACACATGCTGTTCACATGCAATTTCTAATAAGTAATCTTTTTCAGGTGCACCTTCATAAGGAGGTAATTCTTCTAAAGTTTGACATACAAGACAGTACAACAATCTAAATTGAGGTTCGTTGGTTTGTTTTTTCTCGCCAAGAATTGGAATGTTACTCATTATGCTCCCTTTAGTAATCCGTGTAGCCTAGCGTACTTAGGCGGCTAAGGCTATTTTACGATGTCCTTGATCATGACCTAAACGGTCTGTTCTTTTAATTGAGTATCCACAGCAAGATTTACCCCTTTTTATGTTTAACTTTGGGTGTTTCTTGTTTGCTTTACCGCATTTACGAGAGTCGTTACGACCCCCACCACTTTTACTTCTCGCCAAGAGGTACGCCGTATTGTGGGTCTTTAGCCATGTCATGACCACTTTGGAAGTGGGTGTTCAATGCACGCTTAACTAGGTTTTGATGTTTGGAAGTAGTTCGAGAGTATTTTGTCGTAGATTGTTGCCAACCTGCATCTCCGTGCCATGCAATAGGTGTTCCATAAGAGCGTACTGTATATGTTGGATTTGATTTGCGATATTCACGAGTTTCATCATCTGACATATAACCAGGGCCAGTTGTACCTTCTACACCAGATAGTGCTGATGCTTGAAACGGTTCTTTGCTTGAAATAAAATCAGGAGCCTTTGCTAAACTTGTTTTTGCTACTTTAGCCATAATTAATCCTGAAACTGATCTGTGTTTAACCACGCATGTAGGTGGTGTGCTTCAACAATTGCAGATGCGGGTGCTGCTTTCTTGCCTTTATACATAATGCCTTCGGGAAGTTTAATGTTTGAATCGTGTTTGCCACGGTTTACGGCACTGATAGCACGTTTTGATGGGCCAAGCATTGATGCAGGAACTGGTGGATAATGATTTCCTTGCAAGTGTGCAAGTAATCCCATATCTTTATTCTTGCCTTTCATTGAGGCATATTCTGCTGCATGCATACTTCCCATGATTAATCCTTAATCTCTAAAAGATTGGCGTTGAGTTTTTTGCATTCCTTGCAACATTCTACCTGCCATACCTTTACCCGCTACACTGGCTCTTGCAATTTTTGCTTCTGGACCAGCATCTCTTACTGCACCACTTGCATAAGATTTTGGCGAAACTCCAGAAGGAAATTGTTTTGGCTGTAGATTAGACACTATTACTTACCTGGGTTTACCTTGTTTGGGTATTCAGAAGTTGCAAAACCATAACCATAAAATGGATGAAGTGATTGACGGTTGGCTTCAGTACCAGATGATTCTGGACCTACTTCAGTATCAGGACGAACCTTGCGATACTTACCATCTGTTGCACCTTCATCAAGTGACTTGTTCATTGAACGAGATGAGTTAACGGCCATTATTTCTTCTTCCTGTTTGCCTCAATAACGGTTTCCACCGCTTGAGTCGATTGAGCATACTGTTCTTTGCGAGATGCTGGATACTCTCCTGTTGAAGAAGATATTAATCCACCTGTATCTCTGACTAAATTATGCACCCTTTGGCGTTCTTTAGCACTCTGAATGCGGGTCCTTCTACGGTCATTAAACATCATGACATTTTATCCTTTACTCTTTTTGCATTTTTTGCAACAGTACAACCCATGCAATGACCTCCGTTTGAAAGAAATTCTACAGGATTTATAATCATTCCACAGGTAGGGCAGGGGGCTGAACCATTGTAACGAGTGGCGTTATCGGCAAGTAATTTAGCCTGTAACTCCATAGTCATCATTCCGTCTCCGTCATTCATTAAAAACCTCTTCCATTTGCACAGGTTTTGCAAACACGTCCTTGACCAGCATAATCCATAGCACCTTTTTTACCGCAAGATTCACATTTCCATTTTGGATTATCACCTTTAGAAACTTGTGATTTATTAACTAAACTCATGTATGAACCAGGAACACGCTTTGGGTCACTACCACGATCAGGAACTATAGTTGGCATTAGTTACTCCCTAGTGCGTTTCGTTCAGATGCTTGATAACCAGCAACACCGCCAGAGAACCAGGATACTCTTGGTTCAGAGTAATTTCTATCAATAGTAACTATGTCATCTATTCCAGGTTGAGTGCGATCACCGTAACCATAACGTTCTGGAAATAATTGAATCTGTGGAAGTGGTGGACGAACCATTTCTTGAATATCTTTTCCAGGTATGTTCATAACCATAAGAGCCTGTTGAGTTAGGCGTTCTTGGTTGGATGCCCATGGTCCTAGATAAGAGTACCTCTTGGCTACCTTGTCAGGTTCTACAGGTGCACGCCATGGCTTTGTATAATCATAAACTCCATCAAACTTCTGTGTCATCCTATTGCTCCTCTATGAGTTACCCAGGATGTTGCCTGTACTTTATTTGGTATATCAACACCTAACTCTCCAGCAGCGTGTTGGTATGCGTGAACGAAATGCTTGTATCTACCCATTGAACTTAATCCTAGATCTTGTGACATAGTTCCTGTCTGTCGTGGAACCTTTAACTCTTCTAAATTCTTTGGCTTTCCTGAACCAGCAAAAGGTCTACCCATTGCAATGTCATATGCATGGCGATCAATTGTTACTGGCTCTTTATTACTTGGGTCATGGATGTTCTTAAAGAAACTAGTTACTTTGTGTCCGCCTAGTACTGTATCTGGTTCTTCTCCTGCGTGAATTCTCTTAGCCTTCTCAACATTTGCTGGAAGGAGGGCGCTCTTAACGTCGCCAGTCTTTACTAACTCTTTTGCTTCTCTAACGTTTCTATCCCAATCGCTTAATGGGGATAATGCCGCAATAATTCCTGCGCCACGTTTTGTGTCGCCTCCACCAAGTTTGGTCGCTTCTTCATGGGCCTTTTCATACCATTGGTGTCCGCCCTCAACAAATGCTGGAGATGCTTCACGGTACTTTTTAATAACATTTTCTACATGATCTTTAAACTGTGCTTGGGCAATGTTTTGATCCCAACGACCATGGGGATTAACTCCAAAGTAGGCCATGTTATGCCCACGCAGGTCTCAAGTAAGCAAGCATTGCTTGACGTCTTGCGTTAATTTCTCCAGGTTGATCTGCGACAGTGTTTGCTTTGCCGTCATTTACTAAATGTGGAGCAGGAGTTAACTGTGTTTGTGGTGCACTTCGTGGCATCATGTAGGTAACAGCACCGTTTATGTTTACTAATTTTGCTTTCATTTGACGTTCAATACCAGTCATTGGATGTATTTGTTCTGGCCAGTAGTACATAGATGGCTCAATACGCTCACCTTTGTGTACACCTCTTTGATAAGCCTTTTGATTTACACGGTTCTTTACTGAGTCTAATAGTCTGTCATCTCTTCGAGATCGCATTGTTCCCAGATAACCATCTGGATATTCTGCTGATGGAATACGCCCAACACCCATGCGGGATGAATCCATTGCATCACGGGCTATAGGCGTTCCTGCGCCACCCTGATTGTTATAACCATAAAGTCCACCGCCGCCAAGTGATTGCCAGTTCTGTGATGCGGAAAAATTATTTACTCCACCAGCCATTACACACCTCTATTTCGGCGATTTTTTGCAATGGTTGCATACACTTCATTTACTGAAATCTTTTTACCTTTGTATGTAGAACCTCTGCTTATTTGTGCTTGTTCTGCAAATTCTTGAGCCTTTGGTTTTGGCTCCATTCTTTCGTATTCTGCAGTTCTGTGTGCACTTGCTACAAATTCTGGGTTAGATTCAACACCAGGAACTTTACGACCAAAATAAACGTTTCCACCCTGTGGGCGTCGTACATCTGTGCCACCTAAATCATACCCAGCAATTTGTTTTTGTTTTACGCCAGCCGTACGTGCTGCTGGAAGTGTTGTGTGTTTTTCACTAATGTCTGAAAATATTTTATCTCCAGATTTCCATGCACCTTGATAAACATCGCCTTTTGCTTTATTAGCATGTTCTTCTTTAAAACTTTTTGCTTGCTCTGCAGTATAAGGAGATTCCGTAATTTTTTCAGCACCAGGAATTGAAACCATAATTCCAGGACTAGTAGGTGATTCTCCAGTTTTAAAACTACGACTGGCTCCGCCTTGATTGGCTAACTCTGCAAATTGTTCATTACTAAGCATTTGGATTTGTACCCCCACGAGATGCAGGGACTGTGGGAGACAAAGAAGATGCATCATCCCAATTAAATGTTGTGCCAGCGGTTTTTTTAGATAAGGATAAAGGTTTATCTCCACCAAGACTTCTGTTTTTCCATGCGGTTGCTTGAGCAGCAGACCCTGTTGTGGAAGCACTGAGTGACAATGGCGGAGTTGCGTCTGGCGTTTGTGGCGCCAATGAACTGCCGAACTGTGAATTCGACAATGACATTTTAGTAGGAAGAACCCATTCCGCCCTGGAAATTAGGATTCTGACGTCCAGATACTGATGGAATAGTTCTTGCGTTTGTCATTGTTGAACCTGAGCAAGGATCAATGCAAGGCATGGTTGCAGTAATTCTGTATGCAGCACCCTTACGTTCTGATGCTTCAGCGTTTGCTACTAACACATTCTTTCTATTTGCTTTAGTTCCATACATTGGCTCTGCTGCTTGTGTGTTTTTCTTTGGCATTAATTTACCAACAGAAGGTGTACCACTTACATTAGTAAATGTTGCATTTGCACCAGAAGGGGTGTATTGATCTTGGCTAATATCTTTTTTCATTTTATTACCTGCTGACTCTAGATGGTTTGAAGGCATGCCCATACGACGGCGCATTGCATGTCCCATATCTGTCCAATTTGCCATGGTGACTCCTTAATGTAGGTATAAGGATAGAACTAAATTAACTTGCTGTAATGGCGAATACAATGGCGGAAATTTCTCCGTCACGGGATTCAATAGTAGTAAAACCTGGTTTGCAAGTTAAATCTAAGCCTCTAGGGGCTACGTATCCTCTAGATATAGCAATTGCTTTTACTGCTTGGTTTACCGCTCCAGCACCTACAGCACGTAGTTTTACCTCGTGCTTTTCATAGATAGCATGAGCAATCGCAGATGCAACGCTTTGAGGATTTGAACTTGCACTAACTCTTAAAAATGGTTCATCATGAGAAACAATAACTTCGGGTGTAGTTGTCATATTTGGTAGTCCTTTGAGTCGAGTTTATGTACCGCTCCTAGAACATAGGGTAAGGCTAAAGTCTAGGGGCGTCTCTGTATTTGAGGTCCCTCATTTGTTCGGCAACTGCCTTCTCGACCTCGTTATAGAAGTTTTTTCCTAAGAGCCTTGCAAGAACGTAAGAATCTGCAGCATTATCATCATTGAATTCTATGCCCCACCTTTTATATATTTGCAATAACATCTCTTGTTTCTTAGCGTTTCCTTTACCTGCTGCAAATTTTTTAAGAGTCATAGGTGGAACTTTTAATGGGTATTTTCTTGGATCACCCTCATCAAAGTAATCAAAGATTGCTAGACGAACTGTGGCTGATAACTCTCCAAGCACAAGGGCGGCATGGCTAGCAAGAACTGTTCCTTCCATGGCTATGTCTAAAATTGTGTTATTGTTTTCTTCTAAGTAATCAAAGTGATCTACTAGCCATTGTCTGATATCGGCAAGTCTTTCTATACCAAAATATGGAGACTTGTAAACCCAAGTAATATATTTTGTTGGATCTTCAAATTGTAAAGCAGTTAAAGCAAATCCAGTTAATGATTGATCGATTCCTAAAGTTACATCGCAGTCTTTTGGTAACTGACCATCAATCGCTTTGGTTGGCACGGCGGTTTCTTTCATCTATTACCATTTGAACAGTCCCTAGATAACCCGCCCCGTCAACTAAGTTGTCTCTCTTTTTTTGATGTACTTCACGACAAATTTTTACCCAAGCCATTGCTAATCCAACCTGTTCTTCAGTTACATCTGTGCCAAAAATTACTTCCCAGCCCTTAGCAATGCGATTGAAATTGTCTAACGGATGATCGTAAGACTTATTACGATCACCCGTTATTAAACGCTGTGCTTCTTCAAGCACGGTTTCGTTATGGAAGTCTGACATACCGCCCAGTCACAAATTCATTCTTTGTTTCTGTAGTTGTAGCCATGATTGCATTAAAGGTCTCATCAAAGGTTGCCTTTCGATTTAACAACCACCATCCTGCTAGTGCTGCTGCAGAATTTGATGTACCAACAACAAACTTAGTAGATCCATCTGTAAGTTTTGTGTAATAACGAGCATTCAAATAGAAATCTACTTGACCCTGAGCACCGTTGCTATATCTTGCAATATATGGTGCAGCGTTTGGATCATAAGCATTAGCGCCATCTCCACTCCATGGATTATCAGTTGCACCAACTGCTACAGAATCTGGCAAACATGCTGGTGAAAATACGGCTCTTCTATTTGAGTCATTACCAACTGCAGCAATAACAGGAACATTCACTGCTTTCAAAGTAGCAATTGATTGCGCCATGCCAGCAGGAACTCGACAGTTACCCATCACAGCACCCTGTGCTAGTAGCACTACTGAGATGTTGTATTTCTTTTGGTTAGTAACAACCCAATCTAAAGCAATCTGCACATCACTTAAACTATAAAGACCTGCAACTCCTGCAGGAGTCATTCCAACAATTCGTATTGGAATTATCTTTGCAGATGGGTTTACAGCCGTGACAATAGATGCCATCTGTGTTCCGTGATTTAGTTGTTTATCTTGAGTTGGAGCAATGTTTGCTGCTCCTGGGCCTTCCATGCTTGATTGAAGGTTTGGACATCTTGGAAGATTAATTAAACAAACCTCATATGCAATGTTGTTAGCAAATAAAGATGTAGCAACTCCACTATCAATGATTGCAATAGTTGGTTCGCTGTTTGCTTTTGCTGGTGATATAAGTCCAGTTATTAAAACTAGAACTAGCATTAGTATTTTTTTCATGTTATGTATGTATCCCTCCGTCCCCCTCGGGACTCGTTTGTTCTTCTTGTTATTTCCCTCGAAACTAAAGTGATGTCCCGTTCTTGATTAGAAAGCATCATCTCTAATATCTTGCGATAAGCATATCTCTCTTCATAGGTATCTCCTAATTGGAGAATCTCTGGGTCAGTAGCAATTTGAGCCTTGGCTAAACTTACCGTTGAGCCTTTTGAAGCAGCACCCATCTTAGTTATAAGTAACTTATTCTCAGCCAGGTCTAAGGCTCGTTGAGCCTCACGCTCACGTAGTTGAGCCTGAACTAACTGTGAAGCCAGGTAATCAGCCCAGCCAGTTAGTGTGGTAAACATCACAGCCAAATCTTCGCTGCTTAATTCTGTTATATCAGGAGGCAGAGTTGCTTGTTCGTACTGTGGCTTAGGGAGAGCAAGTCCCTTATTCATTATTACATCTATTTCGTTCATGCTTTTCCAATTGCATTACAGGACTTACATCCATCTGGATTAACATTACAGTCAGGTGAAACACCTGCCTCAACTGCATCTATTACCTTCTTTGCAGCCTTAAATATTCTTTCAACAACGTAGTAGTCAGACTTAATTGTGAACTCTTTATAATCTTGATCTGCTTTTAATTCATAGATAAATACAATTTCATTTGGAGCATCATCTCCAAATTGTCTCTTGGCTAACTCTAAGTACATCTGACCTTGAAGTAAGTGAGTTCTAAATGGGCGGCGAATATTCTTCCAAGCCTTTGTAAGATCTCCATCTGCATCATAGAGTAACTCTGGTGCTTCAAATCTAAGAGTTCCTGCACCGATAGATTTAATTTCTATAAGGCAGTCATCTCCAAGACCCTTGACCCAGCCGTCTGCATGGCCATGAATACGTAGTGGCTCATGTACTAATGGAACCTCCTTGTATTCAAAGACAGAGGTGCCAGAATTTATTTCAGAACTGACTCCCCACTCAGATAGATTGTCTGTTTCACAGTGCCACTTTCCATATAACACTCCCATATCTGCTAATCGGTTCTGCCATTTAGCATGAATATAGTGACCTTCATCAAAGATGTTTTGAAGTCTAAGATTAGGCTTTTCTTTCTTTGCTTTACCACCGTTTAATAAGTAGTAGGCATACTTGTGGCACCAATCAGCCTTAATGATCTCTGATGGGTGAAGTACATCAGTACGTCGGTCTGACTCTGGTTGTCTCATTAGGTGACGTTCTATCTCACCTATTAATCTAGTATCAGCCTTCTTTGTATCAAGGAATTTCTGTAACTCTGTCTTAGGGGTTGCCATTAGTATTCCTTATCTGTACTGAAAATAAAATCTTTTAGGGACATTTTCTTTTTGTATTTCTTTTGCCACTTACGCATTAAGGCATTGCGTTCTCTGTGGCTTAATCCACCCCAGATTCCATGAGGCTCATCTCTTTTGACTGCGTCCCACAAACATTCGGCACGTACTGGACAATGGTTTTTTCCTGTCTCACCAAAACAAAATGCTTTGGCCTTATCAGCAATGTCTTTGTACTGCTCTTTATCACGAGGAGGGTAGAAGATGTCGGTGTCTTGTCCCGAACACTTTGCTTTGTATCTCCAGGCATACTCTGGTTCGTCCATGTATTAGGCATCCTTGACTTTCTCTAGCATTTCAATGAAGTCGTCTTCAAGAAGAACCACGTAGTTCTCCCCGTCTAGATGGATACCAAGTACTGGCATTCTTCCTTCTAGAATTGCCTCTCTTACTATTTTCTTTAAGACAAGAGACTTTATCGTAGTCTGTTTTTTACCAGTCCACTTATGTTCAATCAGCAGGTCGGCTGATCTTACATCGCCTTTTCTTGACCAAAATGCCCCAGAGGCTGCGTTACGAGAACCACTAACTTTTTTAGCAATTCTTTTCTCGTGCTTCTGAGATTCTTTTTGTCCTTTAGTCTTCAAGTTCTATCTTGCCATTCTCGTAGCCCTCCAGCAGACGAGGTACAATATAGAAAAGTGTTTCCCTCCAGAAGCAAGGAGAGCAACCACAAAACGGTTCTCCTGAAAGAGTCTCTGTAATTTCATCATCTCCTCCTTCCCATATTGCTTCAAAAAGCATATCAGTATAAATTTCAACGCCTTTTTCTAATTCATGTGCCCATGCTTGATCATTAACTATAAACTTTTTATTTTCAATCATCGTTAGAATCTCCAGCCATCGGTACATCGGAGGAACTAAGTACAATTTTTTGTAGTTCTTCCTTGAGGTCAATTTCGCTACGAATACTGTCAATGACTGGTTCAATTCCTTGCCATTTTCTTTCCCCATAGTAATACCATCCACCTTTACGATCTATTATTCCTTTTACCACTGCCAATGCCACAATTTCTTTTGCAAAATCATACTCTCCAGGTAAACATGGGCCACCTTCTGCAAAGAAAAAATCAAAGTATGCAACCCGTTGTGGTGGTGCAGTTTTGTTTTTTAATGTACGAACCTTTATTCTTTGTCCAATACGAACCTTATTTCCACTGGGTCCAACTTCAATCCACTCATCTCTACGAATCTCACAACGAGTAAAGAAAGCATAGTTTTTTCCTTCTCCTCCTGGAGTTGTTCTTGGATCGCCATGCATTACGCCAATTTTCATTCGGTATTGATTTATGATTAATCCTAAAACAGGACGCTCATCTTCTACAAGACTTCTTTTAATTGCAGAACCAACGACACGAAAGAACTTGTTAGTAAGCAATGCCCCCCTACCAACAGTCATCTCATTCATATCTTTTTCCATTTCAGGAGCAGGAGACAAGGCTGGCAAAGAGTCTATAACAATTGCATCTACAGACTTTGATTCGGCAAATTCAATTACTGCTTGATAAGCCTCCTCCATTACATTTGTTTCAATTACAATAACTCTTTTAGTATCTACTCCACACATTTCTGCATATTCGGGAACCCATTGCTCGGCTGCTACCCACACAGTTGTGTGATCAGGATTTAGTCTTTGATTTGCAGCAATGGTTTTTAAAGCAACAGCAGTTTTTCCATGAGATGGTTCACCAATTAATTCGTTCCACTGGTTTCCTGGAAACCCTCCTCCAAGAACGTAATCTAAAGTAGTTGATCCTGAAGTAATTCGGGGTACTAGATCGCTACGAATATCTGATGCAATTACAACCACGTTATTGCCAAATTTTTTATTTAATTGAGCAACTATCTTTTTTGCTTCGTCATTCATTACTCTATTCTCCCAATGATTCCTTGTGGATTCCAATTACTTTGAGTGTCATTACCTAGAGAAGATTTTATATTTCCTTCTACTTTTGCACCAGTTAGTGAACCAAATTTACTTCCCGATTGTTGTAGAGGATACCCGCAGTCGTAACATCTTGGAGCAGCGTTTTGAACAGCCATATAATTATTACTATTGCAGTCAGGACACAGTTGAGTTTGACCCGTGCTTCCAATACGAATGTTTGGTTGTTGAGGTTGTGGTGGAACATAGGGTGTCATAGGTTGTTGTGAAGGTGGCATTGGAATATCTGCGGGACGTGTTTGAGGAACTTGGGGTTGTGCTCCAAGTTGTTTAGCCCACCAATCAGAGTTACTCACTTACAGTTCCTAAACGTAAATTACGTTCCCAACGTTTTTCACAACGAGTGCATAAAACAGTGAATTCACTAGTGTTTGCTTCCCAAGTAATACTATACATTTTATGACCAAATAATTTACACAAAAATTTCATTTTGCTTCTCCCCATTTATCTACTATTTTTACATCCGCAATTAACGGAACCGTAATTGCTGGAATGTTTACGCCTTCCATTGATTCTCTAATCGCCTCTGCTACTGAGTCGGCTAGATCTTCACGAGCAACTGTAACAAGTTCATCGTGCACGGTCAAAATTACATTGGCTCCTGGCTCTGTTACAAAACAAGAATGCGCCCTTATAATGGCTAATTTCATTAAATCTGCTGCAGATCCTTGAATTACTGTATTAAATGCTTGTCTTTCTGCTCTTGATCTAAGGCCAGGATCTTTGCTTTTTAAATCAGGAAGGTATCTTCTACGTCCCAAAACAGTGGGAACATATGGCACTGGAGTTTTTGCTAAAGATTGACGTATAACTCTGGCTCTATATTTAGATATATCATTAAACTTTTCGGTAAATCTATTTAATAAACTCTTTGCATCAGTAATTGTGCACCCAATACTGGCTGCAATTTTATCTGGTCCAACCCCATAAGCAATGGAAAGAACTAAAACTTTTCCTGCTTTGCGATCTACTCCCATTGTATTACCAATGGTTGTGTAAATGTCCTCTCCATCTAAATAATTTTTCATCATAATTGGGTCTTTAGAAAAAGAAGCAATAATTCTAGGTTCAATTTGCGAATAGTCTGCAACTATTAATTTGTGTCCAGGAGGTGCTACAAAAAGATTTCGTATAAGTTTTCCGTACTGACCTCCACTAGGAATGTTTTGAAGATTTGGATCGCTACTAGAAAATCTTCCTGTCTCTGCTCCATGGGCTTTAAAGTTTGTGTGTACTCTTCCGTCAATTAACAAACTTTTTTTATCAAAGATTTTTTCTTTACCCATAGTAGTTCGAGTAACTTCGCCACCCAGATAAGGCATAACGTATGTAGTCATTAATTTATTTAAATCTTGATACTCAAGAATGGCATCTACTAATTCATCTTTAGCCCTATAAAACTCTAATGCATCGGAAGAAACAGAGTAATGATAGATGGTTAAATTTGCTGGATCAGTTGCTGCAACTGCTTGACCCCGTGCCGTTAAGGCTACTTTTACACGTAAATTGGGTTTAATACCACGACCTTCTGGTGCGGGTGAAAACAATAACTCTTGTTTTTCTTTTACAGAATTCATTGCAAAAGGTTTACCCGTTAATTTCCAGGCTTTAGCCCTTGCTAAATCAATGTCTATTTCAAGCCTTGCCTTTAATGCAGTAAGTTCTTTAACGTCAATGGTGGCGCCAGTTAATTCCATATCACATAACGCAGGAATTAAAGCCATCTCTAAATCCCAGACGTCTTTTAATCCATTCTGTAATTTTGGAGAAAAAGTTTTATACAAATTCCAAGTAACTTCTGCATCAATTCCTGCATACTTTGCAACAGTAGAAAAAGCGTGTGCCTCAACTTCAGCCCCTACTCCTTTTTCTACCTTTAAACTTAACTCTCTTTCTGCACAGGCTGCAAGGCCAAGTCCAATTCTATTTCGATTGTCTATAATAAACGCAGCCATTAATGTATCAAAAAAAGGTTTAAAAGGAACTACTCCTCGGTAATATTTTGCAACTGACTTTAAATCAAATTTAATATTGTGACCAATTTTTAGTTTATTACTAAAGAACAATGGTTTTAATTCTTTAAAAACTTCTCCAGGCAACAATTGCTCGGGAGGTAAATCAAAAACTGGTTTCCATTTTGCTTGATTTTTAGAATAGTCTGCCTCAGTTAAAGGTTTATCAGCGGCAAGTTTTCTTTGTCCACTTAACAATAACTCTTTGTCCCAATTTAAAAACTCTCCATTTGGATGACCCATCGGAATAACATCTACTCTTCCTTCTGTTGCTAAAGATATCCAAAGAACATCATTAACTACAGGCTGGAGCCTATTGTCGCCAACTGTTTCAACATCAAATGCAAAAGCATCAACAGTAGAATAAAATTCTACAAGGTCTTTTAACTGTTCTTTATTAGTAATAATATTCATAACTTCCCTCATTTATAAGTTAAGTGGAGGAGCCTGAAAACGGAAATGAACAGGCTCCACCACAATGGAGTCTTGGTTAAACCAAGGAACGAGCAATCTTTAACATTTCGGAGCGAGGGGTCTCTCGAATTACGTCGGCTGTATATGGGACAGCCCTTGCTACTAGTTCTTGAACCTCATCGAGATTCAAACTCCATTCCTCTGCTAGGTCACGACCACGAACAAACTCCATAGTGTAGTTTGTTGTAGGCCCTGTACCCATGCGAGAAATTTCCCAGAACTCTTTTGACAGAGGTCCTTTGCGCTCATCTTCATGAGACTTTTTAATTAAACGTGCAAGTGTTGGAGGTGCTGTAAGGATCTGCACACCCTGTGCTTCTCCTGACAAAACTACAACATTAAATGCAAAACGTGATCTTGGTTTACTTCCAAGAATATCTGTAAACGGATCATTTTCTGCTAAAGCAACAAAAGATTTTTTGCCTGTTGGGCGTTCAATCCAGTGTTGTTCATAGACACGAAATGGTCCATCCTCTAAGAATTTAATTAACTGAGGTTTTTCAGAAAATTTAAACTCTGTTGGAAACTCTGAAGAGTTCTCGGTTAAGAGAGCCTCTGCTGCTTCCCATCCTTGTTGAACTGTAGTACCAATTTTTGGTTCTGCAGTTTCACTGTCTTCATCTAAATAATCTGCAGGGTTTGCTGCAATATCATTTGTTGGTTTGGTAATTGGCATTTGTTTCTTTCTTTGGTAGTGAGGCACGGAGTATGTTGTATCTCTGTACAACTTAATATCTACTGGCTCTCGGAGGTTGTGATTTCCTTCCATCGACTTACTAAAGCCTCTGTTAGGTCATCTTGGACAGACCACTCTACACGAGCAGACCCTAATAAGCCACGTCTTGAAAACTCTTCAATAGCGGACTCAATTAAGTCTCTGGTGTAAACCCTATTGCCACCAATCTTTTCTCCTTTAAGAGTTTTAGATCGAAGTCTATAAGGTGCTCGAGGTATGTAGCCTTTTCTTTCCCATAAACGGACAGTAACAATGGTCTTTTCCAATGCTTGTGCTAGTGCACTGATTGTAAAAACCTCTGTTTCTTTTCCACCTAGGGTTTTAATAATTGGGTTTGAATCCCAACCATTACTCTCACCGTGTTTACGACGAGAAACTTTTGGATCTTCTTCACGACGCTTTCTTTTGGAACCTGGGATGTATTCTAGATCAGCAAACGCCTCTAGAATCTCATCGTCTCCACGTAGTCCAGCCATAATTATCTCTTATTTAAAATTAAAGCCCAAACAATTTTTTGTGGGTACATTAAGTCAACCTCTTCTTCAGTTAACTTTCCCTCATATAAAGCAGCCATTAAAGCATCTTCATCAATTACTTGAATGGTTTTATAAAGTTCTTGTTCAAGACCCTTAGAAACAATTAAGTTATCTGCCATTTGTGGATCAATTTTACGAGATACTCTTTTTTGTTTTTGTAACATTGTTACGCCATCGATTTCTGTAGGTAGTTCAACAAAAAGATTGCCGCTTCCATCTACTTCACCTTTAGCATCTATGTCTTCAAATATTTTTTCTCTTAAAGTTTTTATTTCTGATTCAAAATATTCAACTTGTTTTTTAAAGAAAATATATTGTTTAGCCTGCGCTTCAAGGTCGTCTACTGCAGGTATTCTTGGTTCTTCTTCTTTTACTCTTGCCATGTTAACCCCCTCAAGGTCGTTGTTTCTGTAGGAAACCTATCAGACTTCCTACCGTTAGGTCAATTCCACCCTTAGAATTGATGCCTTCTCCATCCATAACTGCATCTGCTACAGCGTTTTTTTGCTGGAGCATTTCATGTTGTCTCTCCTCAATAGAATTTAAAACAATAATGTCTTGAATAATAATACTTGGCCATCGGCTTGAGGCTCTTTTAATACGACCATTTCTTTGAATAGATAACCCTGCAGACCAGGGTAAATCGTAGTTAATTAAAAGATTAGCAATTGGAAGATCTACTCCGTAACCACCAGCATCAGATGAAATAAACACACGGCACTCTGGATCAGTTAAAAACTTTTCTTTGCTTGCTTCTTTTTCTTTTGCGTTCATGTCTCCTGTGTATAAAGTTCCTCCAATTTCTTTTTGTATTAAATCTAACATTCCGACCCAAGATGTAAACACCACAACCTTTGCTTCAGGATCCGTGTCTAAATGATCTAACACATAAGATTTTAACTCTTGTAATTTGGAAGACTTAGTTATTCCTTCAAGTAATCCTCTATCTTTTAAACTATAAACATAAGCACTACCCGTACCTATTTGTTTTTCAAAAAGTAAAGCGCTTTTATTTAGTAAATCAGGATGATCACACAACATTCTAAGAGCAGTTATTTTAGACATGATAGATCCTCTAAGCATATCTGCAGGACTTCCTGGTTTACTGTCGTGACCGTAGTGTGCTAGTAAAGAGAAGTTTGCACCTAACATTTGTTGCGCTTCATATAGTTCTTGGCTAAGTTCATCAGCAATAAAATTATACAAACTAGAAGTTTTAGTATCAAAAGTTATTTGTATTGGATCACGATAGATAGTGTCTGGAAGATAAGGAGCAACATCTGAATCAGTTTGAAGTTTACGAACAGATGCGCTTTTCATTTTTTCATGAAAGATAGGAAGATTACGATATCGTTGAACTCCCCCAAAATGATTACGAACAATAAAAGTTTGATCAAACAAATCAAACCTACCTAAAAGTGTTGGATCAACAAATTGCATAATGCTATAAACCTCTTCAGGTCTACCGTTTTCTATCGGTGTTCCAGTAAGGGCAAAACGGATTGGAATATTTGCAGATAGTTTTTTTACTGCTTTTGATCTCTTAGATCTAAACCCCTTAATTGCAGTGGCTTCATCACAGATTATGGCTCCAAGATTTAAGTCTTTAATAGAGTCCCAATCATTAACCAAAGACTCGTAGTTACAAATTATGTAATCGCTTTTAGATCCACGGTCATATTGCAAAAGTCTTGTTGATTTACTACCGTCTACAACAGTAACGGTTGCATTAGAAAACTTTTGTATTTCTTTTTCCCATTGATATTTTAAACTTGATAAAGCAACTACAAGCACAGACCCCTCTATTTCACCTTGCTCTCTTAGTTTTTCTATTGCCGCAATTGTCATACAAGTTTTTCCAAGACCCATTTCATAAGCAACAAGCATTTTTTTACGATTAACCATTTTGTCTACTGCCTCTGGTTGATACGGTTTTAAATTTCCTTTAAACATTATCTATTGGCGTTGGGGCAGTTGCTAATGCACCGCACAAAGCACACTCCATGTCTAACATATACAAAGATATTTCGCCATCTTCAAACATTACTTTTACATTCCATAAAGTAGAGCCACAAATACATACTTCTAATGGTTTTTCTTTGTCTCTAAGATCCATCATAGGTAGGCTGCTTTACCTAGTATAGAAGTTTTTGCTGTTTGTATTCCTCGTTCAATTTCTTGTTCTGTCATGTCTCCTACATCTTTAACATCAATCCCTGTGTAATTAAAATACGACAATTCCATTCCGTACTTTCTAGAAAACTCACGCATTTGTTCATTTGCTGTATGTCCAGCCTTATCATTATCAAGCGCTGCTATAACCTTAAGTGCACGTCTCATAATTTTTGCTTGATCTTCACTAATGATTGCACCAAACGTAGAGATTGCTTGATGTCCTAACCCAGTTAATCGAACCGCATCTAAAGGTGACTCGACAACAATTAGTGGTTTATTAATTAATTCATCTTCCATAATCTCTACGCCAAATACTGTTTTAGATTTTTTTACTCCTGCTGGTTGATTTTTAAAAAACCTGCCACGAGCACCCTTCTCTTGCCAACCCCAAAGCGATCCATCGTTGGGATCTCTAATTGGTAAAATCCATGCTTCGTTTTTTAAATCCCACTTCACACCGTGTGTATCTACTGCTTCTCGTTTTAAAAATCTTTTTCTTAATTCTAAATCTGGTGCGTCTATGTAAACTGCAAGACGAGCCTCTGACATTGGTATTTGTTCTGGTTCTGCTTGTACGTATTGAGGAAGTTCTTTTATTCGTTTCATTAAAGAATCAATAGGTTTTTCAGCAGTATCATCAATGTAATCCCTAGCATCGTGATAATCAATTCCTTTTACATCAGCAATTAACGTATAAATGTTCCCCTTGTATCCGCAAGAAAAACAAATGTGAGCACCAGTCTCCGTGTTAATCCACCAAGAGGGCCTGCGATCTTCTTTGCCAGTTCTTTGTTTATGCATTGGACAAAGACCATTTACTTCACTGCCTCGTTGTGCGTATAGTGGAAGTTCTAAAAATAATAATATTTTTTCTACATCAATCACACACGACCCCAATCAGAGCAAAACGTACACTTCATCATCTGTTCTTCATCATGAAAACAACCAGTTTCCCAACGCCAAGTTAAAGCAGTCTCACTAGGACCACAGTTACGGCTAGCAACAATCTTTAATAACCTAATGTCTTCATCTTCTTCAATTGGTTCAAGACCTAAAATTACATCTGAATCTTGGAAGAAAGAAGATGAGTAACCAATAGAATCTGCTGTAACTTTTCCAGCACGCATTTTCCATAAAAGAGTTTGTGTAGTGATGATAATTGGTTTATCAATTCTTTGAGCCAACCTCTTTAATGCACGGGTAACGTTAGTAATTGCTTGAGGAGTGTTCATTTCTCCACTAACCTCATCAAGCATGAGATAAACGCCGTCTACAAAAACAATGTCTGGTTTAGTTTGTTCTATCTTGGCTGCTAATGCAGACACCGTAATACCACTGACAGCATCAATTAAATGGAAAGATGGTTCTGTTTCCATTTTGTTTAATACTTCAATGTAACGATCTTCTTCTGCTGGTAATAACTTTCCACGACGTAATCTGCTATGAGAAATGTTTGATCTCATTGCATCATGACGTTGTTGTTGTTCATGGTTGTTCATCTCAAAAGATTGAAACATGGGAATAAATCCTTGAGTGTGAACATTGACCGCCATCTTTAAAGCAATTTGAGATTTACCAGTCTTAGGTGGAGCAATAATAGTTATTAGTTGACCACCTTGAAGCCCAGCAGTTGCTTCATCAATTTTAGAAAATCCTGTAGGTATACCTAAGAACTCTTGATTTTGTAATGCTTGATATTCTTTATAACGTTGTTCAGTATTTTTTGTTAAATCAATTTCGTGTGTACCAAGAATGCCTTGTTCATTTACTTTGGTAATAGTTGCTTCCATTGCAAGCAAGGCAGCGTTGTGATCATTCTCTTGCAGTTGTTCTACTGCAGTTTCTAATCCTTGACGAGTAAGAAGACGGCGGCGAAAATCCACCATTGTGTCAAGTAAATAATCGACACTGTCTTGTACATCTAATACTTTGTAATTTGGATAGTGATCTTTAACAGTTACAGCAGTTGGAACCTCGCTGTATTCACCGTAGTGTTTTCTAACAAAAGACCAAGCCTTGCGGTTATCGTCATCTAAAAACCAAGATTCATTTACACCTCGTTGAAGAGCAGGGACAATGTCTCTGTCACGGATTATCTTGCTTACTAAACGGTGTTCGTTATCTGCTGCCATTATGCCCCCTCTTACAAATTCTTTAGTTCAACTCCTGCTGACCCATATCTTGCCACTCTATTTGGTATATCTACTACTCCTCTAAGATTAGCACGATAGGGAATCTTCCTAATCAACTCGGCTGGATCAGCGTATAACTGCCAGTAGTTAAATGGGTTAACAATTTCTCGTTCTAATTTTTCAAAGGCCTTCTCTAATAACTCATCTGTCCAACCTAGTTCTGCATAACCTGCTAACTCAAGTGACAGTCCATAATCATTAGATAGTTTCCAAAGTTTATGCGCCCCCTCTAACTGGATGTCTCCTAGTTTATGACTAACTTTTGTAAGAAAAAGTTTTCCTGTTACTTCTTCTACTAAAGTTATTACAACATCTGTTACACACACTACTTGCGGAGAGGAGACGTTTGATATGTCTCCGTTTTTCATAGTACCTCGACTTTAGCATACCTAACTACAAAGTCACGAAACGTCTTTGGGTCTACGTTTGCCTGCTGGGCTAACTCCTCTGGAACTTCACTTGGAACAAGTATTGAGTAGTGTCCTTTATTCATGAGCATCTTGTTATTTACAAAGGAGACGTGCTTGCACAAGAGAGTCTTTCTCCACACAGGACAGTTGCATCTAATCTTTTTTGTTTTAGTATCAACCTCAACTTCAAAGACACCAGCAGCCTGAGAAGATATAAACAGTTGCACTGTTCTCCAAGGACTCTCCATACTCATCCCTTTCATTGTGCTGCTCTCAAATCTGCGCCGACTATAGGAACTCTGATAAAGGCTTCGTGGGCAAAACTTGCCATCGCTTCCTTGTACTCTGCTTCCCAATTCTCTAACCGTACATTGGTGGTGACAATTGTTGGCAGAGCCTTGTCGTATCTAAGTCTAAGTATCTCATCAAAGGATGTGTCATCGTACTTTGAACCATACTCTTTTCCTAGATCATCAATTACAAGAATTCTTACATTTAACCAATCAAACTTAGATCTGCCATGAAAGCCATCTATCTCATAGACGGCCTGCTTCTTATCATCAAAGTCAGAATCAAAGGTTGATTTCTTTCTAGATAAGAACTCTGGATAGGTCATGTAGTACACGGGCCTTGCCCCAATACCAAAGTCAGATGAACTCATGCCCAGCACCTTTGCCGCCTCTGCATCATTGTCTGGAAGTCTTCTGACAAACTCCATAGCGGCAACTACTGCGTGGGTGGTCTTACCAATTCCAGGTCCGCCATCAAACAAGAGGCCAACACCATTTACTCCTATGTTGCCAATCTGCTTAATGATCTGACCACTAACACAGTCATCGATCCACGTAGTCACCTCGTCAGGAAAGGATCCCGCTCTGTCCACAAGGTCTTGTGGCTCAAGGCCGAGGAAGCGACGTGGGATATTTGAGTTACGAAGTAGCCAGTGCTTCTTTAGAGCAGATAGTTGATTGATGTCATACATCGTCGTCTTCAAACTCAAACTCGTACATACCGCCATAGCGCATACCTATATGTAGGATCCAAGAACCAACCATGATCATTACATCGCCAAAAAATCTTAGCGCTCTATTATTAGTTGGATAAATTAATCTGTTATTCATCTGCCCCTCTATCTACTACTACCTTTTCCCAATCAGTATTACAAGAGTAACACCGTAAATCTAGATCCATACTACCTCGCTCAGTTGCTACACCGTGAACCTTCTCTTTACAGGAAGGGCAGAAGAAACTGAACTCAAGCATTACGCAGATTTAAAAGTAACAACCCCAACAAAAGATGTTGGCTTGCCCTTTGCATCCTTACCATCGCCTGCAATCATCTTCACGCTCTTGCGTGGTGTAAGTGCTTGCACTTGGCTCTTAACCCAACGCTTGCCCGCTGATGCATTAGACCATGCTGAAGTATTTAGTATCTCTGTTCCATCCATGCCATCTGTAGTGATGCTGATGATTGCCATCCATGCGCCACCCTTTTCAGTGTTCTTATTTAACTTTGCAGTAAATGTCTTTACTACTTTTTTAGCCATTTGCATTCTCCTTTAGTCGTTGTTCATATCTTGCTAGTTGTGCTCTACCAGAAAGTGAATTCTGGAAAGTACGTCCATCGCTTGCTTGTAACGTTCCCATCTTAACTGTTGTATCGATTGGGGCGTTAATTTTATTTAAACCAAGATTTTCTCTGGCTTGGTTCATCTTCTTACCAAAAGAAGCAAGGAACATCTTATACAGCATTGGGGCTTCATCACCAATGTTTTGGAAATTCCGTTCATCTGCCATAAAGAGTTTAAGTAACTCTAACTCAATTAGAGCGTTGGTGTCATATTGCTTTCTAAATTTGGCAAGGGCTCCGCTAAGTTGTTTGACGCTAACTGTTCCAGGGAGTAGGGGGTACTTCCTACCGACACGATAAGAAAACTCTGCAGCGACATCCATTGGGGTCCACTCATGCTCTGGTCGTCGTCCCCTAGTCTTAGGATCGGATTTTCTGATCTTAGGCTGTACTGCATCCTTTGGTTCGACCAACCCAAAGCCTGCCAGATCATCTCCATCATCTCTATATTCTCTCATAGGTACTCGTATCTCTTTCATTAGAATCCCTTTGGATTCAGAATCTTTTAATTTATTACTATCTAGACTATTAGGTACTAATGACTTATTAGTTATACTACTAGGTGACTTATAGTCATGTGAGGTGCGGTAATTTTCAGTGCGGTAATTTTTAACATCTTTTTTCTCAGTGCGGTAATTTTCTACCACTTCATAGGTGTCCATTCCTTTAAACCCATTAGCCCGCTTTCCAGGTGTTCTGATTATAAAGCCATGGCTCTCTAGAGCCTTGAGGGCTGTTCTAACAGTTCGGTCTGAGTTTTTGTTAGTCTGTCTACATAACTCTGCTACTGAGGTCTTAAAACGACCCTTGGAGCCCGATAACTGGTACATGGTGACTAGTAGTCGGAACTGATAATCAGTAAGGATCCCAGAAAAAGCCTCTAAAGGGATTCTCACAGATCATCATCCTTAAATGGAAGAATGTCCTTACCGTCCTCTTCGATCCTCTTTGCCACAGTTTCAGCCAAGACATCTAGAACAGATGTCATTATGTAGTCAGCCATGTGTTCCACAAATATCGCCATACTATCCATCATAGCCTTATAAACATCCTCCTGAGATTCAGTGAACTCAACCTCTATCTGATCAAGTCCTTCCGTTATATCCCATACCTCGATGCCAAAATCCTCAATGGAATGGAGAATGAAGTGAGCCTGCGGTGAGTCATCCCAAACAATACCTAACGTATCTTCAGTAGTAATCTGTCTAACAATCTCCTTGACAGGATTATCTGTGATCACGATGTCATCTGCATTTAAAAGTATGTGGTCTATGTCCATTGCGTTGACAATAAAGCAGGTGACCTTTACGGAGTGATCTCTACATACATCCATAACGCTCTCGGCAAAGTGGTTCTCGCTTCCCGTTACTGGAAGAAGCACCCGTAACTCTTTGTCTTTGCCGTATTTATTTATTAACTCAAGCATCCCTTCATCAACACATACATCCTGAAAAGATATTACCGCAATATTCATTGTGCTCCTAGAGTTGAGTTAACCGATTTGGTGCTTTAACAATTACTGGTTTATTAAGATACATCCCAATTGCTAATGAAACAAATGTTGCAGCAGGAACTAGTACAAAGAAATCATAATATAAATCCATTTGCGCCCAAAGACCTAAGAAACTTAGAGGCAATGCAAAGTATTTATTTAGAGTTGGCTTAGTAATAAAGCCAGAAATAAACAGGTCTAGGAATTCAATTACATATGTAACTGCCATTCCTGTGAGTAGTACTGGGATAACTATGTCTGTAGTCATAGCCCAAGATCCTACACCGTAGTAGTGGTGTACTCCACTCCGTCGTATGTACGCACCCTCCAGAAGGCATTTTGGGGCACCCAATCATTTAGGGTCTTAGCCAATCTAGGAACTTTTTTAGGTTTATTTGGATACAAATGGGTATAAGAAGCGTTGTCAGTTCCTTCCCAAACCGCTCCAAACTCTGAAGGCAATGACCCATCAAAGTAATCTGTGGCTATCTGAGATTGTTCAAACTGAATTAAATCAAGATAAATAGTTCCAGCGGTGGTTCCATAGAAAGACACCTTGGCATAGGAAGCACTTGATGAGGAATCGGTTAATCCAGTTAAAGTAAAACTTGCAAAAGATGTGGTTACAGAGATAACTTCAGTTACCGTTTCTACAACAGCATCAGCATCATCATAAAAAGTAATTTTTAAATTTGCAGATAAAGCGGCCAATGCTTTTATAGATGCAGACACCGTGTAATATTTTCCAGTAGTAACAGGTATCTCATAGTCAGTAGTAATACTCCATGGGTTTGTTACTACAAATTTACCACTGTAATCTCCCGAATACCCATATGTTGGAACACTAGAGTCTTGTGTAAAGGTTGCCCCACTTAATGTCCATGTACTTGAGTTGACTTCAAATGATGGATTTTTAATGTAGTTTGTTTTTAAAGGAAGTAAGAACATATCAATAGCACGTGCTTCATCGTAAGCAACAGCAGCGCCCGTTTGCATACAAACTTGATCTATATAATAAGTACCAGCAGCACTGTAATCAATTGAAATTCCTGCATAACTAGAGTCTGCATCAGACGTTGCAGTTTTGCTTGCAGATTTCCACGTATTATTAGCAGCAACAGCAGTAGAACTTTTTGCTGCAGATGTAGGTTGTCCATCTTTATCGTAAAATGTAACTGATAAAGTTATATTTCCTGCACTTGCTGGAGACTTTAATTTACAAGAAACAGTGTACTCAGTGTTTGGTAATACTGGGACACCCTGTGTAATTACATTACCACCTCCCACAACTGCAATAACTGAACCATTAAGAGCAGAAGCGTTATAAGAAGTAGTTGCAACTGTTGTTACATTAAACTGATTACTTGCTGGAACAGTAGTAATAGAATATGTTCCATTAAAATCTGACGTTAACCCTGAAAGAGTGACTGTTTGCCCCACTGAATACCCGTGGTTTGCAACAGCGACTTGAAGAACAGTTGTGCCTGCGTCTCTTTGTAAACCAGTTACTGTTTTTGCGGTTGGATTTGCATAACCCAAGGCCATACTGCCTGCGGCTGATGCAACTACCTTTCCAGTTTTTGTTGTGTCAATTTGATTTGTATTTGAGTCTGGAACTTGCTCTGTACTAGAGGTTAGCACTGCATTGCTGACAATCCAATTACCAATTCCTCCATAGAAAGTAGAGTCTTGAATTGTTAGTAATAAATTTTCAGAAACAGTAATTGTTGGCGCATATCCAGTTAAAGACTCCGCATATCTTTCAAGACCGTTTTTAGTTCCTTTAGTGGTGTACATATAAAGGGCTTCACGAATTAATCTTTTTTGATTTTTAATTGGCAAAGCAGACTCTGAAAGTAATCCATAGTTTGTAACTTCTGCTGGTATTAATTCAAAGGGGGTTTCTAACCCCGTATGCCTTGGCTTTAATAGATCAATCAAAGTGTATAATTCTTCTTGAGCAAAAGTTAATCCCGACATAAATTTATAAAGGTCAGAATCTGCATCAACTGCTCCCAAAGGTTCTTGAGATTTGCTTGTAAAAACTCTTGGAAGAGTTGCCATAAATTTATCTTGTATACCGTGGTCTGATGGAACAATCGCTGTTATAGAACCAGCAACTTTCCAAACTAATGTTTCAGTAAACAAAAACATTCTATAATAAACTTGTCTACCAGAAACCAGAGGTATATCTGTTGGGTTTTCTTCTCCGTCTATTATTGATGTTCTACTAACAGTTCCTTCTGTTGCAAATTCGTCGTAAATAATTACGCCATCTTCAGCAGTTTCAGGAAAACCAGCCTGATTTCTTACTAATCTAATTCGAGTAAAATCTCCTCTAGGTGTTTGCCACCTGACCAATACTTTTGCAAAAGATGAAACGGTTTCAAGTTCAGTTGCCAATATCGACATTGGCTGAACAGAAAATCTAAGGTTAACAAACGACCCATAATTAGAAGAACCATAATAATTTACGCCATATTTTGCCACTAGGGAATCCCCTTAACAGCCAGCGAGTAAAAACTGACTAAAATTATCTGACTGAGTATTTGCTGGAGCCCAAGATGCACTTGATCCATTAGTTGTTAAATAATAACCATTATTTCCAGTTTGAGAAGGCAAGGCATTTATAGTTGTCCAAGAAGTTGCATAGTCACTACTAGATGATTTTGTCAATACTTGACCAGTAGTTCCACCAACAGGGACTGCTCCCCAAACATCTGTTAACCCGTACTCAATATTAGTAATTCTATCTTTTAAAGTATTCCAAGCAGTGGTTATGGTGTCATAGTTACCTACACCACCAGAGCCTGTCTTTATATTAGTTCCGAGGTTAGCCTGTATAGAATTTACTTCTTCTTGAAGGCTATTAACGTGTTCGGCCAGAACGGTGTCAGTAAAGTCAACCTTTGTACTAAAGGACTTTACCGATGCTGGATATGATGCTGTCACTTAATTTCCTCTCAGACCTAACGGTCTATTTTCTCTTGTTTGCCCCTTATTTACTGTCTTAACTATTATCCATTCGACCCGTGAGTATGGCCCCCAGCAGTTCTGGTTGCCAAAGTATTCTTTACGGTAGTTAGGTTTGTTTCCAATGTCTTGACCTTATTAGCCAATGCCATAACTGTGGCTGTTAAATCAACCTCTGTGGTTCCATCAGATTTTTTGACAGTTATAATATGAGCCGATAGTCCAGTTAAAGAGGTTGTATTAGCCAGGGGTTTAATAAATATCTTTTTATTCTTACCCTGGTTTTTACCAAATGATCCAATCCAAATAGGGTAGTTTAAACTACCGCCAATAAATTGAATCCAAACACCCTGACCTATAACAGGAACGTCAACACTTAGATTAGATGGCTCTACAGAATCAATCCAATCTGTTATCTCTGTTCCTGTAAGTTGTGGAATAGAAACTTTTAGACGTCTTTGATTTTTTGGATCCCTATTGTTTTTAACAACTCCCCTATATATTCCAAAGTACAGATTATCTGTATTCATTAAATCTCACTAAGGTTTACGTTTTCTTCTAAGAAACGAAATATTTCATCAGGTTGTCCTATTAGCGTTGTTAAAGAAGATCCTGCTCCAAATTCAAAAAGAGCGGTAACCGTTACAGTTTCAATACCTGGTGCTTGTTGAACTACGAATTCAATGTCTCTAGGATAAATCTTGTCTTCAAATGCCATGTTTACATAACCAAATCCTGTAAGCAAAGCATTCTTTATGTTTTCTTCTGCCTCTTGAGTTGTGTAAGTTTCTAATTTTGTGTATTCCATAGTAACAACTGCGTCAACATACGTAGGGGGTTGAATTGTTACAGTGGTTCCAATCAAGACTTTGTCAGCAAGATACTCGGATACATCTTGTTCAAGTCTACTAAACTCCGCCGTTGGATCTTCATTATCATCTAATCCAGGAGCAACGTCGGTATCTTGCGCTGTTCTAGTTGGAGCAAGGTATAGAGTTACCGATGTCCAAACATCTGCAGTTGCATTTGCTTTTCCTACCCCACTTACCGAAACCGCAAGATCAGCAAAATCTTTTAATGTTACGGCTCTATTTCCTGAACGCAGAGATGATGGAGCAGCAATACGAATTTGTTCATTACTTTCAGGATCTGAACCACCTAATCCAACAGCGTCATTTGTTAAAGTAATTGCACTTTGAATTGCGGTTGTTTCACCCTCTGATAACCCAGGAATATAATCAATACTATCTAAAGTACTGGCTGATATATTTCCAATAGATCCTCCACCAACAGTGTACCTAACTCTAATTTCTGAGTAGTTTGTAGGAATTGCTCCCGATACACCGTCACCAAAACTTATAGTAACAATATTGTCTGAGTCAGAAAAAACTGAGTAAACAAGGTTTGTTGGACCGTAATCTAACAAGTGTTGCACTTGTGTCCATTTAGAAAAGATGTCTCCATCTTGAACAAATACCTCAATTGTTCCATCAACTACTGGTGTCTCTCCAAGTTCAAAAGACATATTTGGAGTTCCATCTGCTGTTCCAACTAACTCTCCATATGTATTTACATCTTCAGCAACAAGAATTACTGATCGTCCCTGTGTTGCTCCCACCGTATAGGTACCAGGAGTTTCTCCATCAATAGCAGGTACAACAGCCTCTGCATCAGTAGTAAAGTAAACAGTTTCGACGGTGTCTTCAATAACAACTGTTCCAGTTAGTACAGTTCCTGCAGGTATGGTTACCGCATCTTCTGATGTATTTGAAAAAATAACATCAACGGTTGCTGCTCTATAACCAGCGGGAGTATAGCCATAAGTTAAAGCAATATTTAAAATGCTATCTCTTTGAGTAGCAGTTGCTAAGAAAGCCTCATTAGCGGTTCTATCTATGTAGTAAGAAACTAAGTCTCCCATATATGCAAAAGCCTCAACTAAAGCAACACCAAAGTCTGCTGGGTCTGATGCGGTCCACTCAGGAATTCGATCTTGAATTCGGGCAATTAGTGCGTCTCTAAGTGAATAGTAATCCCTACCAGTGTAATCAACTGATATTGGGATATTAGATACTGGGGCTATGGTCATAGCAACTCCTCATAGATTGGTTTAGTACCTTGAATAAGAACCAATCCGACGACGGTACTTACTATTTCGTCGTTTGGTAATCCGTAAATTACTTCTATGGTTAAAACATTTGTGTATGGATCACTGTTTACGTTAACTTTTTCTAGAGTTAATAACGCTAATTGCTCTGTAAATGCTTTAGTTACCTCTGACTCTATTTCAACAGCCGCTGTGTTTTCTGTATTAAAAAGAGAGTAAGGAATTAAAGTACCAAAATTAGGACGCATAACTCTTTCTCGTAATGTAGTACCTAATACTGATTTAACTTTATCTGACCAAATTTTTGATTGAGATTGGGTTGAAGCCACTCGACCATATGGGTCAATTAAAAAAGGAAGAGAGATTGCTTTTTCAGCCATTATTTACCTGTCCACTTTCTTGGGGTAACTTTGTAACCAGCAGATCCTTGAGACACTAGTGGCGACTTAGCACTTAGTTTAGTGGATGTTGCCTTCCCCCTGGCCTGAGCGCTATTCACGTCTCTTGTTGGAACAGTACCAGCACTAGAAGGCCTAAATGCACTAGGTTTGTTATCACCAACTCCATCGGTTACACAAACAAACTCTACTTGGTATCGACCATCGGCATGCATGTAGTGTTGTACTTTTTTTACAACCCAAAAGCCATCGCTATTGTCTCCAGTACCTCTTACCTCAATAGTTCTCCAAGGAGCAATTCTTGGGTCCCCTTGTCCAACACCCGTTGCTGGAATTTTAAACCTTCCCAAATGAGATGCGGCTTCAGATAATGATCTAGCCATTGCGTTACTGTTTACCACAACGGTGGTTTTATTTTGAAAAAATAATGGGTCTTTTGTATTTTGTCTTAAAGACTTTCCTACTTTATTTGGGGAAGTTGTTGATGAATAAACTTTACCAGTTACTGGGTCAACACCGCTGACCGTGTTTCTGGTCCTATTGTACTCATCTGGATTTTCTATATAATCTCCAATACGACTTTCAAATACATCTAGAGTAGGTGCGCTGTAATAATTAGATGGAGATGTTAATAGGTCTTTAAATGACATAACTGGAATTACGGTCATAAATTGATTTATCATTTTATCTATAGGATGAAAATGTAATTCAGTTCCTGATACTTGCATTCCATAACCAATTTGATTTGCTAACTCATTTAGTTTTTCCCAATAGGATTGACCAGCCAAAGACTGTTGAGTAAATCTAGTTGAATGAGATGTAACTACTGGTTTTAATTTAAACTTCCTAGCAATATCAATAGCAATCTCAGGGGCTGTTTTATTTATCCATACCTTAGAAGACTGTTCTTTTAGAGGATAAGATGCACCTACACAAATAATTTTTAATTCACGATATTGATCTTGTTTAATTGGAAAAGAAACTATGTTTGTATATCCTCTAAAGATGCCAGATACTTTATCATTTTTCCAAGTAATTTCAACGGGCACTCCAGTCTTTATACTTTTATACAAAGATGTTGTAACACTTCTATATCTAATTTCTACAATGTCATGTTTACCCATTTCTTGGTGTAAAGTAATGCTGCGTGGTAAAGATGTTATAGAAGGAAAGTCTGGATAGGTAACTTTAAAAGAAGTACTTCTTCTATTTTGAAATCCTGGATTAAGCATTTGGAATCCTTAATTGTGTACCTGGTTGTATTG
>Ga0247723_1000168_pt1 | contig 41497 bp, 37 predicted proteins | sample MSEWelMarce5H_FC_FD_189079 | JGI IMG/M metagenome (GOLD analysis project Ga0247723, IMG submission 189079) | Subsurface sediment microbial communities from gas well in West Virginia, United States - MSEEL Well Study Marcellus 5H_FC | ecosystem: Environmental > Terrestrial > Deep subsurface >... | reverse complement strand
GCATTAGTTGAGGCATCTGCTATGAGAACTCTTCCTATAGCAGGACTGTTTATTGTATTAAATCCTGTTCCTGAAGAACCAGATGATCCTGAGGATCCACTAGACCCTGATGAACCAGCGCTACCACTACTTCCAGATGTACCGCTAGTCCCAGAGGATCCACTAGATCCTGAAGATCCTGTTGAACCACTAGAGCCTGAGGTGCCTGACGTACCTGTAGAACCTGAACTACCGCTAGAACCAGATGAGCCTGAGGATCCTGATGATCCAGTTGTACCAGATGTTCCTGCTGTTCCAGAAGTTCCTGTAGATCCTGATGAACCGGACGATCCAGATGAGCCAGAGGTACCTGTGCTACCTGATGATCCTGAGCTTCCTGTGGAGCCAGATGAACCAGCTGTACCACTAGTACCAGTGCTACCGCTTGATCCTGAGGATCCGGTTGAACCAGAGCTTCCGGCTGTTCCGCTAGTGCCAGATGTACCTGTACTACCACTACTTCCGGATGAGCCACTGCTACCAGCTGTTCCTGATGTACCCGAAGTGCCTGTAGAACCTGAGGAACCACTACTTCCTGAAGATCCGGTTGATCCAGATGATCCAGAAGATCCGCTACTACCAGAAGTACCTGATGTGCCAGATGATCCGCTAGTACCTGAAGTACCTGTGCTTCCACTTGAACCTGAAGAGCCGCTTGTTCCTGCAGTTCCTGATGTACCGCTTGTACCTGAAGTATTTGTAGTGGAAGATCTAAAGAAAAATTGTCCGCTACCTGTATCTACTACAACGTAGTTATTTAAAGAACTTGAAGATAGGTTTACATTAAATGATCCTGTTACTGATACACTTCCACTAATATCTAATATTGTATTTAGTGGACCTTCCTTTCCTATACCTATTCTTGACTGCGAAACGTATAAAGCCCTTTGTCCATACTGTCCAATCCTGACAGTATTGTCAGAAAAAGCTTCTATTACTGGTAAACCAGCAGCTGTATTGACAGAGAATAAAGATCCTGAGAGAGAATCATCGACTGAGAAGAGACGGCCTGAAGTACCGTCAACAGTAAATACATTAGATCCTGACGATAAAATCGCTAAGGATCCAGAAATAGCCGAAGAGCCAGTTATATTAGCTCCTCCTTGGTCTACTATTAGACCATTTTTGACTTTAAATTCGTTTGGCATATGTATTTACTGTTTTCACTATCCGACAGTTATCTATAAATATTAAGGAAACATACTTCCAGAAGGGTTAGTCCACTCTTCTGTAGATAATATTGTTAAGATTTCTTCGTATGCGTAAGGTCCTTCTTTAGTTGTTAATGCATCTACGGATGAAGGGATTTCTATTCCATCCCATTTTACGAAGGTCTTGGTTTGATCTACGGACTTTCTTACGGTGTCGATAGAAGTTTCTAGTACTTGAGTAAAGTCAACGTTTGGTAGTTCTGATACGTTGAAGATCATGAATTCTCTGTTTTCGTATGCCATAGTTTATAAATTAAAGCGTGATTTTTGTGCGTTATAGTTTTGTAGGATTTCTGATGCTGCCAACCCTTTGTTATATATTTTTGTTGTAGCTATTTTGCACTGTGCAAACTCCCCTCCAAAATGTCCTCCATGTATTTTTATAGTATCATTGGAAAAGTTTGTAGTAAATGATGTTTTAGATCCTTTAGATTCTCCATTTAAATAAACATATGCTACGGATGATACTCTAGTCATTGCAACATAATTCCATTTATTTAAAACTAAAGTCCAATTTGGAGTACTTCCATAAGTTGTAAAGGATGGGTTGTAAAAATAAATAGCTCCATCGGTAATGTTAGCCTTTAAAGCAAACGTCCCTTGATCGGGCATTTGTATCATATGAAGATAAGTAGAAAAGGATTCAGGATATATCCATGTTTCTAATGTAAAATCTCCTGTTCCAAAATTAAATACTGCATTAGAAGTAATAGTAGCAAAATCATCAGTAGCATCAAACGCTATGCAGCCTCCATTATTATTACTAAATGTAGGTCCGTTAGTTAGTATTCCACTATTATTATTTCCACTAACATCATTCCAAGTAGTACCACTACCAGGATAGCTATTCCTATCAGCAGCATCTAATGCTAATACTAATCCTGAAGTTACTATTTTACCGTTTGCGTATTGTGTTGCCATAACTTATAGATTGAAGCGTGATTTTAATGCGTTGTAGTTTTGGAGTACTTCTGAGGCTGAGAGGGCTCGGTTATGTACTTGAACGTTTGCTATATACCCATTAAAAGGATAACTATTGGCTGTGTGACTGCCTATTCCGGTACCAGTATCTGTCTCTGGGGTGTATATTCCGTTTGTTAATGCAGTAAATGTTACAGTATTAGAAAAGATAGAATTAATATAAAAACTAGAAGTATTACCTGATTTAGACATAGCTATATGATTCCACCTATTTGGTGCTACTCTAGATGTGGATCTTAGCCAGTTTCCGTTATCATAAGTTGCTATTCTTTTTCCATCTGCGGGGGCCGAATCATCTATCCACATACACCAACTTGTATAAGGTGAGGATCCCATGTCATCAATAACTATCATCCAGCTCGTATATCCAAAATCTCTATAGTAAATCCAAGCTGTTGTAGTAATATTTGATGTTATTGAAAGAACTCCTGGATATATTCTTGGTATCATAACTGCATCATTAATTCCATCAAACAAAATGCTTCCTCCGTTGATGGAATTAAATGTAGGATCATTAGTAAGTGTCCCATTGTTACTACCAGCTAAATCTCTCCAAGTAGTTCCACTACCAGGATAAGAATTTTTATCAGCAGCATCTAATGCTAATACTAATCCATCTTGAATCATATCTGGTCCGCCTGATATTCCCATAGTTATAAGCCGAAGCGTGATTTTTGTGTACTATAATTTTGGAACATCTCCGATGCTGCTAATGGTCTATTATATATTTTACAAGTAGAAAATTTAATTTCATTGTATCCAATAATATATCCTCCAAAAGCATAATCAGTAGTTGCTGTCAAAGTATTATCTATTCTATTTTGACTAGTCTTAAAATTGACAGTTTTGCTTGGACCTACCTGTACTCCGTCAATGTATAATTTTAAAGTAGTGCCATCATCAGAAGTCATTGCAAAATGAGCCCATCTATTTTGAAGTCCCCACAAATAAGAACCTACTTCAGCATTTGACCAGCCTGCAGATACATCTGGACATCCTCCAGTACTAGGTCCATAAGAAAAAGCTAAAGATATTGCCGCAGCGCTGGTTGATGAATATATAACAATTCCTTGAGCATTCCCTTTAAAAGCATTATAATTACAACCATTGTAACTACCATAAATGTACTTATAACTTTGTGGAAGTGCATCATAAGTTGCAGTATACATCCAACATTCAATAGTCCAATTTAAATCGTAATGTATATTGTATGTAAATCCATTTAATGTTTTTGGAACTACTATTAAATCATCTACTCCATCTAAAGAAATACCACTTCCATTAGTTGTGTTAAAAGTGGCACCATTAGATAAAGTACAATTATTACTCCTACCACTTAAATCTCTCCAAGTAGTTCCACTCCCAGGATAGCTGTTAGTATCAGCAGCATCTAGTGATAACACTAACCCATCAGTAACAATTCTAGGTCCGTTTCCAAATCCCATACTTTTATTTTTTACAATCCAAATCTAGATTTTAATGCGTTGTAGTTTTGAAGAACTTCAGCTAAAGATAGTTCTCTATTATAAAAAACAAAATTAGAGATATTTCCAGAAAAATAATCAGAACCTAAACCTCTACCTGTTGCTAATCCGGCACCAATCATATAATAGTATGTTGATGTATAGTTCACGAGACTCAATCCTGTTCTTTCTGTCACATATGCCCCATTGACATATAATTTATTAGTTCCATTATTATAAGTAGTAGTGATACAATGCCATATATTATTATTTAATGGATTTGTGTTTACTATATTATTACTGATTGAATTTGTCCAAAAAGGTTCAATTCTAATTAAACCATTTGATTGTAAATAAATAACAGGAACATAACCAGTAGCTGAGGGTGGATTATTAGTATTTTGTTGACCAAATAATGTTCCACCATTTGATTGAGATGATTTAAACCACAAACTGATGGAGAATGTTGTTAATGATGGGTAGGAAAAAAAATTAATAGGTAATAGAGCATTATCATTAGTTCCATCAAACACAATACTTCCTCCATTAGCAGAACTAAACGTGGGGCCATTAATTAAAGTACCATTATTTCCATTGTTACTTAAATCAGTCCAAGTAATACCAGTACCAGGATAAGAAGCAGGATTACCTGCATCTAAATTCACTACCAATCCTGCTGTTATAATAGGAGATCCTGCTAATGACATACTAAGTATACCACTATTATTCCTATTGATAAGTGACAGATTTCCTGAATTATTTCTGTTTATAAAACTTATTGGCATTATAATAGATTTGCAATAGATTTTACTGTCCATCCTCCAGAAGAAGACAAATTCAACACAACATTACCAGTAGATATTGCAACTGAGAACACTGCTGTTGATGTGTTTCCTATATCTGTAGTTGTATACTCACTAAACCTTACTACAGACCCACTCCACACAGACATTACTTCTCCAGCCCTAGCATTAGAAGCTGAAGCTAGTGTATACCTGTAGAATGCTGAAGTAAACGATCCTGTAGCTATTTGAGATACTGTGGATGTTCCTGCAGCTGTACCAGAAGAAGTTACATTGAACTCTGCAAATCCTATATCAAAAGGATTGGCACCTACACTAGCTGTTTGAGCGTTTAGTACAGACATTGATGATGTCTGACTAGACACTATTACACTGCTATTGTTAACTCTTAAGCTACCAGATATGGAAACACTGCCGGTAAACTCGTGAGTGTTGGATATGATACTACCGAATTTAGTTGACCCAGTTACAAATTCTACTGATGAAGATATAGTTTGTACTACTAATGTTAAAGCATTAATAGTGTTAGTTACTGTCAGTGACCCAGTAATAAACGCACTACCTGACATACTCACGGCCCCATTATTCACTGTAAGTACTGCTGATGCTGTAGCTGCGTTTAGAGTTCCGTCAGATACCACAACTCTACCAATACCGGCATTGCTTATGGTATTGAACCCTGTACCGCTTGTTCCACTAGTTCCTGTTGATCCAGAAGATCCAGATGAACCAGAGCTACCTGACGAGCCGCTAGACCCAGTACTTCCTGATGATCCACTAGAACCGCTAGTACCAGTTGATCCTGAGCTGCCTGATGTACCTGTAGAACCGCTAGAACCTGCGCTACCGCTACTACCAGAAGTGCCAGATGTGCCAGATGATCCGCTAGTGCCAGATGTACCACTAGTTCCTGTTGATCCAGATGAGCCAGAGCTACCACTGCTGCCTGCAGTTCCTGAAGTTCCAGTAGAACCTGATGAACCAGAGCTACCTGATGAACCGGATGTACCGGTAGAACCAGAGCTACCACTAGTGCCTGTTGATCCGCTAGACCCAGATGATCCTGTAGATCCAGAAGAACCAGAAGTTCCTGATGTACCAGAACTACCACTTGAACCAGATGAACCACTAGAACCAGTAGTTCCAGCTGTGCCAGAGGTACCACTAGTGCCTGTTGACCCTGAACTTCCAGAACTACCACTAGAACCTGCTGTACCGGCAGTTCCGCTAGTACCTGTAGAACCTGAGCTACCTGAACTGCCTGATGTTCCACTAGACCCACTAGATCCAGTAGTTCCTGATGATCCGCTTGTACCAGTTGATCCAGAAGAACCACTGCTTCCAGAAGAACCTGATGTTCCAGTCGATCCGCTAGACCCAGAAGATCCAGATGTACCAGAGGTACCACTGGTTCCTGCTGCAGCTACCCAAGTAGATCCGTTATATCTATAAATGTTATTATCCCCTGTATTGTAATATAATTGTCCAGCAGCCGTTCCTGTTGGATTAGAAGCTGCAGTTGGAAGTCTGAAAGATCCTGTGATTCTTACGCTACCAGTAAAATCATGAGTATCCGCTATACTATCACCAAATATATTGCTACCGCTGGTGTAAAGTACGGAAGACGTGACAGTTTGAACAATTAAAGTCTGTGCAGTTATTGTTCCTGCTACAGTAAAATTAGTTGCATAAGAAGATGTTAAAGAACTAATTGCCCAACTAGCAGTGCCATGTAATGAGGCAGATACAGCTGTTGCATTTACAGTTCCAGCTCCATTTATGTCATTACCGTTCATGGACAAATCTCCAGACATAGCCCTAGTACCGTCAACTAAAAGGTACTGGGGGTGGTCATCTGATAATAGTCCTAATAAGTTTCCGTGTAAAGTAACTACACCCGTCCTTGAAGGAGATGCAAAACCAAGTCTAGGCCTTTCATCAATTATAGATTGGATACTAGAACTAGCAGGTGTTACAACTATAGATGCAAATAAAGCAAACTGTTCTATTACAAAACTTGGAGGAGTAGGTAAATTACCTGCCTCTGCCGCTTCTAAATTATCATAAAGATCTTGACCATAAACAAGGAAGTATCTTGTTGTAGGAAGACCAATCATGTATAATGAGTGCTTAGCATATTTTCCAGATGGTATTGCTTGCAGTGTACCAAAACTAGCACTATCATACAAAGCATTGCTTGCAGTAGTTTGATTTGCTACTCTAGTAAATCCAGATCCACCTACTCCAGTACCTACTGATCCACTTCTATAAAGTGCATCAAAAGTTATAGGTGCTGCTCCTGTAGTAGTAACTCTATGTTCAGAGAAAAAGAATATAGCTGATGTTACATCAAGACTTCGAGATACTATTCCTTGAGTAGTTATACCTCCTGATTGGAATATTGGTCCTAAGGCGTCTCTAAATAACCTATCTACGTAGTTAGTATAGTGGTGTGCATCTAAAGGTGTTCTGTCTATATAAACTATAGAAGTTGCATCTGTAATAACTCTTCCTAAAGGAACATTAAATCTAGAGTTAGGTTCAGTTATAGAAGACGTTAATATACCAGTATTATTATAGTAAACATATCTATCAGAGGATGTAGGAAGCGTTAATTGTCTAGATCCTGTAGTTGTTCCTCTAGTGTTAATTTTATACAGATTGTGGTTAGAATACCCGCCAGTAGTCATCACATACCCTACAGATTCTGCTACTTGAACAGTTAATGCACTAGCAGTAGTTAGTGCACCCCCATCAATTATACCCATTGTACTAGAAAAGGATACTAAATCACCAATTTCTGTTTTAACAGCAGTTGGTTCTCTAATCCAATCAATACCACCGTATATTTCTACAGAACCTGTTCCTATTCCCACTCCACCACTTGGTATAAGTTGTATATTACCTTTTGGATTTGCTATTATACTAGAAGTTATAGATGCGGATACAAATAAAGATCCTGTTATTTCTGTATAACTTTTTATACTAACTACTGTACCGGTATCTATTAGATTTGATCCAGTAACGTGCTCATTGCCTGTTCCTTTTATTAAAACATTAGCAGGTATATAAGTTTCATCTCCTACATTATTATAAGTTTCTGGACCCATAATAAAGTGAGAGGATGTAACTGCAGCACCAGCAGCCGCTCTATGAATAAAAATCCACTCATCTTGTACAGAATCGTACAATAATGATCCAGATTGTTGAGGACTAGATCCCGAATCTATTACTGCTAAACCTCCGAATCTGATACTAGGAATTTGAGCATTAACTGTTATTATATTCGTTCCTATATTAAGAACAGATTCGCTTATATAATTAATTGAAGCAGATCCGTATACTGTTAAATTTTGATAAATTACTAAGCTACCTGATATTGTAGCATTATTTCTTACTAAAAAAGTATCAGCCGATGATGCAGTTAAAGCATTTATAGCCCAACTAGAAGTTCCTTGTAAGCTACCAGTGAATGAAGTTGCTATTACAGATCCTGTTACAGTCAGTATACTTGCACTGTAAGTTAAATTAGAAGAAGCAGTAGCAGCATTTGCTGTGCCATCTGATAATAATACTCTACCTAATCCTGCATTGCTTATAGTATTGAATCCTGTACCAGAAGTACCTGCTGTTCCGGAAGAGCCGCTAGTTCCAGAGGTACCACTTGACCCTGATGTGCCGGAAGTACCGCTACTTCCAGTCGATCCACTAGAACCTGAACTACCACTAGTACCCGTTGACCCAGAGCTGCCTGATGTTCCGCTTGAGCCAGTAGATCCAGAAGACCCACTAGATCCTGAAGAACCTGATGATCCACTAGTTCCACTTGTCCCAGTACTGCCAGATGAACCAGAAGTACCACTTGTACCTGCTGTTCCGCTAGTGCCTGTAGTTCCTGATGTACCAGAAGTTCCTGATGATCCTGTTGATCCACTAGAACCTGAGCTACCGGAAGATCCTGCTGATCCAGATGAGCCTGAAGTTCCTGAAGAACCTGATGATCCTGTTGATCCTGAACTTCCAGAAGTGCCACTAGTACCAGTAGAACCGCTAGAACCTGAGCTACCGGAAGATCCTGCTGTACCTGAGGTACCAGATGAACCAGTAGATCCAGATGTACCACTAGAACCAGCAGTTCCAGTAGAACCAGAAGAGCCAGCAGTACCACTTGTACCTGTACTACCAGAAGAGCCAGATGATCCTGAACTACCGGAGGTGCCTGATGTACCTGAAGTAGCTGCTGTATATGAAGTACCGTTTATAGTTAAAGAGCCAGTTATGCTTACAGACCCTGTAAATTGATGTGTGTTTGATGGTATACTACCAAATTTAGTAGATCCTGTAACAAATTCTACCGAAGATGATATAGTTTGCACTACTAAAGTAAGCGCATTAATAGTATTAGTTACAGTTAAGGACCCTGTTATAATAGTACTACCAGAAACAACTACGTTTCCATTGTTTACAGTCAATACTGCGGAAGCTGTTGCTGCATTTGTTGAGTTATCAGCAAGTAATACTCTGCCTATAGCAGGGTTGTTTATAGTAGTGAACCCTGTACCTGATGATCCAGAACTGCCAGATGATCCTGAAGAGCCAGATGTACCGCTAGTTCCTGTGGAACCGCTAGATCCAGAAGAGCCAGAAGATCCACTTGTTCCTGTAGACCCTGAAGATCCAGAGGTACCACTAGTTCCAGTTGACCCACTAGACCCTGATGAGCCAGAAGATCCGGATGTACCACTTGTACCTGCAGTACCAGATGATCCAGAGGAGCCCGATGAGCCTGAAGTACCTGATGATCCGGTTGAACCACTAGATCCTGATGAGCCACTTGTGCCGCTAGTACCAGTTGATCCGCTAGACCCATTAGCTCCGCTTGTTCCTGATGAACCGGAACTACCTGAGGAACCTACAGATACTAAATTAGTCCCAACACCAGGGCCACCAGTAGTAATGTCTATATAATACCCACGAGCATTCCCCCCTTGTTCGAAGAATCTAAGTCTATTTTGCCAAATATCAACTGTAACCCCACTACCAGTTAGTGTTGTGTTTGTTTGAGGTTTTTCTAATAGAATCTCTCCACCTTCATCCCCACCAACAGCGCCTACAGTTATTTTTGAACTAGAACTACCACTTACTATTAAATCACCAACTACTCTAAGTGTTGATCCGTCAAACGTTAAGTTAGCTTCAGCATTTGCTGTATTAGTTGTACCTAATGATGTAATTACTCTATTATCTGCTGGATTAGTTATTGTGTTAAATCCAGTTCCAGAAGTGCCGGAGCTACCGGAAGATCCGCTACTGCCTGTTGAGCCAGAGGAACCACTAGAACCACTAGTTCCTGAAGTACCTGATGACCCGGTTGAACCAGAACTGCCGCTTGTACCAGAAGTACCTGTTGAACCGGAACTACCTGATGAGCCAGAAGATCCGCTAGTGCCTGTTGATCCAGATGATCCTGCAGTACCGCTTGAACCCGTGCTACCTGAAGATCCTGAGGAACCAGAAGTTCCACTAGTTCCAGAAGTACCAGAGCTGCCTGATGTTCCAGTTGATCCTGATGATCCAGATGATCCTGCAGTTCCACTTGTACCAGAAGTACCTGTTGATCCACTGCTCCCAGAAGATCCAGATGAACCTGAACTGCCGCTAGATCCAGAAGAGCCTGAGGAACCTGTTGATCCACTAGACCCTGATGTACCAGTAGAACCAGAGCTACCTGAGCTTCCGCTAGATCCAGAAGTACCACTTGTACCCGATGTACCACTAGTTCCTGTAGACCCTGATGAACCACTAGTGCCAGAAGATCCATTTTGACCTGAGGTTCCAGATGTACCTGATGATCCTGAAGAACCAGCAGTGCCAGAAGTACCAGAAGATCCTGCGGCTCCTGCTGTATTATAATATAATTGACCTGTAGTTGGATCTACGACTACAAATTGAGATAATCCTGCGTTAAGAGATAGATTTTTTATAGATATTGATCCTGTTACCTTTACGCTTCCTGTAAATTCATGATTATCTGATAAAGAATCTCCAAATACATTGGATCCGCTAGAATATATTACCGAAGAACTTATAGTTTGTACTACTAACGTTTGAGCTGTTAAGGTACCCCTTACAGTAAAATTATCTGCTGAAGACGCTGTTAGTGCATTCTGAGCCCAGCTTGCAGTACCTGATAGAGATCCTGTGATAGACCCTAATACGTTTATACTACCGGTTACAATAACAGATCCTGTTACTATAGCAGATCCTGTTAATAATAACGTGTCTACATTTGAAGAAAATAAAGTAGTTCCACTAGTACCAGATACACTTATGGACCCTGTTATAATTGTACTACCTGATACACTAACGGCTCCATTATTTACAGTAAGTATTGCCGATGCAGTAGCAGCATTTACAGATCCATCAGACACTAAAACTCTGCCAATAGCAGCGTTGCTTATAGTATTAAACCCTGTTCCAGAAGAACCGGAGGAGCCTGCTGATCCAGAACTACCAGAAGATCCGCTAGAACCAGAAGTTCCTGTACTTCCAGAACTGCCGCTAGATCCAGAGGATCCACTGCTACCGGAGGAGCCTGAGGTTCCAGTAGAGCCAGATGAACCAGAAGAGCCGGCTGTTCCTGATGTGCCGGATGATCCTGTACTACCTGATGATCCTGAAGAACCAGAAGTACCACTTGTACCAGATGTGCCAGTTGATCCTGATGATCCTGAACTTCCGCTACTGCCTGTTGTACCAGAACTACCTGACGATCCCGTAGAGCCTGAGGAGCCTGAGGTACCACTGGAGCCTGTGCTACCAGAAGTACCGCTAGTGCCGGAAGTACCAGTTGATCCAGAGCTACCAGATGAGCCAGAAGAACCTGTAGAACCAGAACTACCACTAGAACCTGAAGTTCCTGATGTGCCAGAAGAACCAGATGTACCCGTGCTACCACTACTTCCAGAAGATCCTGAAGAACCTGATGAGCCAGACGTACCGGACGATCCAGTTGAGCCAGAGCTGCCTGAGGAACCTGAGGTTCCGCTAGTACCACTTGTACCAGCAGTACCGGTAGAACCAGAGCTGCCACTTGAACCGCTATTACCACTAGTCCCAGAGGATCCTGTAGATCCAGAAGAGCCTGAACTACCTGATGTACCTGTAGAACCACTAGAGCCTGAACTGCCTGAAGTGCCGCTAGAACCCCCAGTTCCACTTGTTCCAGTTGAGCCGCTAGATCCAGAAGAACCAGAACTACCTGAGGAACCGCTAGACCCTGAAGATCCAGAACTTCCACTAGTACCGGATGTACCAGCTGAGCCAGAAGTACCAGAAGAACCATTTTGTCCAGATGTACCTGAGCTACCAGATGTTCCGCTTGAGCCAGCAGTACCACTAGTTCCAGATGAGCCAGCTGCTCCTGAGTTGCTATAATATAACTGTCCAGTAGTTTCGTCTATAACTACAAAACGAGATAAATTATTTAGTGTAAGGTCTTTAACTGCTAAGGAACCTGTAATACTTACTGAACCCGTAAATTGATGAGTGTTAGATGCCTGACTACCGAATCTAGTAGATCCAGTTACAAAATCTACCGATGAAGTTATTGTTTGGACAATAAGAGTCTGTGCAGTTATTGTATTTGATACTGTTAAAGATCCAGTAATAGTTGTGCTTCCTGATATGCTTAGCCCTCCTGCATTATATACTATAGCAGAAGATGCAGTAGCGGCGTTTACACTACCGTCTGATAGTAAAACTCTACCTACAGCAGGGCTGTTGATTGTAGAAAATCCTGTGCCGGATGATCCAGAAGATCCAGATGATCCTGTAGATCCGCTAGACCCTGATGTGCCACTAGTTCCACTTGTGCCAGTAGATCCACTAGACCCTGAGGAACCGCTTGAACCAGATGAACCAGTACTTCCTGAAGAGCCGGATGAACCGCTTGAACCAGAGGTACCACTAGTGCCAGAAGATCCTGAGGAACCAGAAGATCCTGTACTACCTGATGAGCCGCTTGTTCCGCTTGTACCTGTAGATCCGCTTGAACCTGAGGTTCCTGTAGAACCGGAAGATCCGCTACTTCCAGAAGATCCTGAGGTTCCAGTAGAGCCAGACGAGCCTGAAGAACCAGAGGATCCTGATGTACCGGATGTACCGCTTGTACCAGTAGAGCCTGAGCTACCTGCTGTACCACTTGTTCCACTGCTACCAGAAGTTCCACTGGTGCCGGATGTACCGCTAGATCCAGAAGTTCCTGATGTGCCTGAAGTTCCACTAGTGCCAGTAGACCCGGAAGAACCACTAGATCCACTGCTGCCAGTAGATCCAGATGATCCTGAGCTGCCTGCTGTACCAGAAGTTCCACTACTTCCTGCTGTACCGCTGGTACCTGAAGATCCTGTAGATCCACTTGAACCAGATGATCCGCTACTTCCAGATGTACCGGATGTCCCAGTAGAGCCGGATGAACCGGATGTACCGCTTGTTCCACTAGATCCGGAAGATCCAGATGAACCTGAACTACCGCTTGATCCTGATGTGCCTGCTGTACCTGAGCTACCAGTAGAACCACTAGATCCACTTGAGCCAGCTGTTCCAGAAGTTCCTGATGATCCAGAAGTCCCTGTAGACCCACTTGTTCCGGAGCTACCACTTGTTCCTGAAGTTCCTGTTGAACCAGAAGACCCAGCTGTACCACTTGAGCCAGCTGTTCCAGAAGTTCCTGAAGAGCCTGCAGTACCGCTAGTTCCACTAGTTGCAGCTGTAAATGACGAACCATTTATAGTTAAAGATCCGGATATTGACACCGAACCTGTAAATTCATGTGTGTTTTGTATAATAGTTCCAAAATGCGTAGAGCCTGTTACAAAATCTACTGAAGAGGTTATTGTTTGAACTACAATTGTTTGAGCTGTTAATGTACCTCTTACTGTAAAATCATCAGCAGAGGATGCCGTTGAAGCTAAAGTTGCATTTTGTGCCTGTACTACATCATTAATATTGTAGTTTTCTGTATCTCCATTACCTTTAATTAATTGAATAGTATCTGGGAATACTTGTATAGCTGTTACAAATGCATTAGGGGTGTCAGATGCGGTTAGTGCATTTAAAGCCCAGCTTGCGGTTCCAAATAATGAACCTGTTATTCCATTTGTAATAGAAAGTGAACCACTTATAGATGTAAAAGACCCTGATTGGTATATTGAACTTGTTCCTACGGAGTTAGCTCCTGTAAATACGGGAATGTAATATATTGACCCTGATACGTTTCCAGTTGATGCGTTTGCACCTATTTCTATTACGCTATCTCCTCCGCTACCACTGACTTTCATAAACAGCTTGCCATCAGCTGTGTTCATGGCTACCTCACCAAATTCTATTTGGGATATAGTTGGTTTAGCGCCAGGTATAGCGCTCCTGCGGAGTTTGAGTATTTGGGCCATATGTATGAGTCTCTAAGTGTATTTACACGCAGCTTTCGCTGGCCTATATAGGCGTATATAAATATGACTAAAAACTCTATATCTTACAGTAAACTTGAGATTTCTGCTATTACATCCTGTGCAGTTATGGTCTTGGTGCATTCAAACTGCCTATCTGTTCCTTTATACTTAGGACACCAGTTCCAATCTCCTGCATCTAACTTCTCTTTGTTAAAACAAAACCTACAAACAGACTCTTTTGGAGATACTCTAACGGTTGGAGTAAAATCTGACTCAGGGGTAGTTATACCGGATATTAAACAGGTTTTTACTCCTAAAGACCAGGCTAGCCAGCTTAGTCCGCTGCTTATACCAATAAACATTTGAGAGGTTAGCATTTCAAACATCACTGACTCTAGACTGGTATCCATCAATAGTGTAACTCCTTTGGGGTATTTATTTCCCATATATCCATCCTCTTCTTTTGATACCATTACGACTTCATATCCATTCAATAACAGATTGTCAACCAATTCTTGCCATCCAGTTTTATTGTTCCAATACTTGCATTGTGCTGTAGAATGCATTGCAATCGTTACTTTCTTCTCTTTTAGACCAGCAACAGGCTTTTTAATCTTTGGTCTAATCTCCTCAAATTCCAACCCTAGTATATCTGAAGCTGTTTTTTGAAGAGATTGGTCTCTAAAATCCCCAGGCACTTTTAAATTGTTAAAAGATCCATCTGAATTGTAGAACCATCCTAGCGTGTACATGGCATATATATTATTTACCACCTCCCCTGGTTTAACAAACTCAATTTCAGGGTACTCTGACTCAAAGAAATGATTCCAAAAAGTAGAGCATATAACTTTACAGTTGTGTTTTATCCTAAACTCTTCTGCGTATGGGAACCAAGCTAGAGTATCTCCAAGTGCCTTAGAGTCTAAAGCTATATAAACCCTCTTACCTGCATAATCAGGCTTAAATTCATAAGAGTTTAACCCATCGTCTACAAATATATCCCAATCTACAAAGTAAGATACGGATGCTTTAACCCAATGATCTTTCTTTATGTTAGATTTATGGTGTACTATCTTAGTTTTTTTATCTATAAACTGAACTTCATAGTCCCTATCTGGGCCTCCTAGGACTTCAAAAAAAGCACCCTCTATAAAGTTCATATTGAAGGTAGGAGCATGTGGTTTAGATTTTATATTTAAAATATTAGTATTTCTATAACTGTTTAGCATTTGATCTTTTAAATTCATTTTGTAGTATTTTAATAATTCTTTTGTTCTGTTTTCCCAAGATAAATCTATGGCTTGTTGTCTTGCTTTTTCAGAATATATATCGTATGTAAAAGGGTCCCATAATACTTTTACTATAGCTTTTATAAGCTGTTCCACATTTCTTTCTACTTTAACCATACCTTCTAATGAATTATCCTCTTCATATGTACCAATAATTGGCAATCCTGAGGATGCTGCTTCTAATAAGGTTAAATTAGGATGTCCGGCTTCTAAAGTAGACATATGAATAAAACAAGTATGATCTTTATAAAGATTTTTCAACTCATCTTCAGTCAAATTATACAGTATAGTCAGATTATCGTAATCTGGTGGGTACTTCTCAAAGTATTTTTTGTTATTGCTAGGCCCTGCTATTGTTATAGGAAGGTTTAAATTCTTTGCGGCCTCTATAGCTAAGCCAAAACCCTTTCTATCTTCAGACTGATTGTGTATAAACCCATTATTAGCGACACAAAGTAGCTTATGAGGACTAGATTTACTAGGTTTGAAGTAATCTGTATTAACTCCATGAGAAAAATACTCCGGTATGTTTCCGAAATAACCGACCAAGAATTTAGCAGGGACGAATGCTTTTTTGGCATTTTTGATTGCAAGCATGTTTTCTTTGAAAACTTCTGAGTCTTTCCCATATAGATACGCATGATGGTCATGCATAGTAAAATAATACGGAATACCTCTTTCATGTGCAATATTTGCAAGGTTTGCTACATGAATATGGACTACATCATAGTCTTTTACATCATCTAAATACTCTATTGTGGCGTCATGACCTAGTTTTAGCAGTGCATTATGGGTTTCCCATATAATCTTCTCTACAGCTCCCCAACCATTAGGGGGAATTGGGATTAGTCCTGGGGTTACATTAACTATTTTCATTGATGTAGTTTAGGATTTTTCTATTTTCTTCGTGATCTTTAGTGCCATGATAGAAATATACCTTACTGGAGTCTTCACATTGCTCGTACATGTTATTATCTATCCACTCTTTTTTTATGTCGTTTCTTTCTTCACATACTTTAAATGTGGAAAACTTGTGCGTATTTACAAATATCCTCTCATATCTCTCACTGATTTTTCTTTTCCACAGTAATACATTAGCTACTGTCTCGTCTGTGAAAGGGAATATTACACTGTGTTTTTTTAAGAGGTATTTGTTTTCACAAATAGATTGCCATTCTTCTAAAAAGTCTACACAGTCTATATTAAAAGTAAACAGACATGCCATAAGATATGTCATGGTTCTATCTTGTACTCCGTAGTAATCCATCAACTTTCTCTCATCAAACTTTGTAATTCCCTCACTGTCTTTCCAAAAAGTGTATGGATATTCTATTGGCCCCTCTACAAAACAAGGGTGATTCAACCCTGTTTTTATAGTAAACTCAGAAAATCTTTTAGAAAAGATAATATCAGTATCTACATATACAAATTGCCCTCCCGTCTTCTTTAGCACATCAAGACATATTCCAGGTTTATAAAAATCATACTTAGGTAGATCTACTACTTTAGGCCATGGAACTTTTACCAAATTACTACGCTCTATAGTAGAGTTAAACCCTACAGTATAGTAATATATTCTATATGGTACAACCTTAGCATAGTCTAAAGACTTTAGTAGATTGACTACCTGATACTCGTAATTCTTATCTGATAATACTACAAGGTTCATTTCCAAAAATTGTATATTCTCATTACTCCGTCATCTATGAATAATTGAAACGATTTAAAGCCATTTTTGTACATCCTATCTAGTATAGATTGGGATACCTCGTCAGACAATAAATTACTATGAAACTCTAGTGCTATTTTTTTAACCTTACTCAGATTGTTGTCAGATAAACCTTCTAGTACTTTTTGCTCGTATCCTTCTACATCTATTTTTAAGAAATCTATCTTATCAAAAAATCCTTTACTAAACAGTGAATCTAGTGTTGTCATTGGTACGTACTCTGATATGGTGGCTTCTGTACTAAAAGAAGCACACATTGTGTCGTCAGTAGACTCCAAAGATATTTTAGCAAACCCTTCTTTATCTCCTACACCCATTTTAAAAGTCTCACAGTTAATAGGCTTGTTCTTTATAAGACATTTGTAAGCCGCATCAGTTGGTTCAAAACTATAAACTTTAGAAGCTCCTTTATAATAAGCTGCGTTAGCAAACACACCTACATTAGCACCAAGATCCACTACTACATCTCCTTTTTCTATAACACATCCCATCCTCTCATATATACATCCGTTTGTATATTCGTTGTGAGTATAGTGCATTTCTTTATACATGTGATTATTACCATCATGCAAACCTGCCCTCATAGTATCCCAAGTAAAATCTTTACTAAAGTCATGTAAGTTATATAGTCTTACTTGTTCTTTTTTATTTAGCCAGTAGTTTTTTCTAGTTCTGGCTGCATATATAAACTTAGATTTTTTTATAGTAGATTTTTCTACTATGTATCCTAAATCTTCAAGCTGTTTAATAAGTTTTGTGACTTTTTCCATGCCTTCTGTAAAGTAGAAATCATGATACTCAATCAAAAAGCTATCTATTTTGGCTGCAGTTTCTTTGGTTAGATTTTCTATAATGTCAAACTCTGAGCCTTCTGCATCTATTTTAACAAGGTCTATTTTATTTTCTCCGGATATTTCTATAGCCTGATCTAGGGTTATAGCATCTACATTATAAGATGGCATATGTCCAGACTCTGGGATCAATGATGATACTAATGTATTGTTATCGTCTATGTAGAATTGAAGAGAAGTGTTTTCTTTGTACACTGCTTTTTCTATTACTGTTATGTTTAAATCATTCTTTAATGCTTCTTTAAGATGTGCTACTGCTTTTTTATTTGGTTCAAAACAATAGACCTTTTTAGCGTTTCTATTTAGAATATATTTGGTCCACAATCCTACATTAGCACCGATATCAAACACAGTATTACAGTTATCTATATCATAATTGTCATACACACCTTCTATGAAAAACTCTTCATAATTCATAAATACTGGCTCTGTATTAGAAATATCTATGACCGGTTTTTTAATAGGGATATCTTTTATTTTTATCTCCCTAGTCTCCAGAAGTTCTTCAGATTCTGATCTAAATTCTATAAAGAATCCTCCAAAATATGGTTCATTTTCAAAATCAATTACAGTTTTAGGGAGAGGTATCATCCACCAGGCGGATCCTGCACCAGCTTTATTTAACAGTGTAGAATAGATACAAGCTTTAGAGTTTATATCTTTTATAGATATGAGAGTAGATGTGTCCATATTTTGCTCATACTTTATATCAAACTTATTTTCTGATTTATCGTATGATATATCTACGGGTAATCTCATTTTTTTTGGTTTTTTATTTTCAAATATTATATTTCCATTTGGTTTATATTGGTCTCTGTTTGCACTATCATAAGTCAATTGTTTTAATTCATAAAACTTTCCATCTTTATAGGAACTTATTTCAATTTTTGAAGATTTGTCAAGTTTTATTATTTTAAAGAAGCTATTTAAATTAAATGGGTCTAGACTATTCTCATCTATTTTTACTCTAAATTCGTATTCTATATTATCGTTATTAACTACAACCAAATGTGCATTCCCATCCTCATCAAGTATTATTGAATAGTTTACATTCTGATAAGATGATATGTTTATATTGCTGTCGTTAAAATAGGATTTAGCATATTCAGGGATGATCAAAGAATTAGTGTCTTTAAAACAATGGTAAAAATAGTATTCTAAACAATTAGGAAAGTTATATGCAAACCTTGCATTATAATCCTCTAAACTATATGGAAAATAGGAATTAAATATTTCTAAAAATTTATTTACATCCCCTAAGAACAAACAGCTTTCATAATATTGCCCTACAACATCACCAAATATTGCATCAATAGGAAAGAAAAATACAAAATCTTTTCCCTGATTTACCCTATCTTTTTCTATCTGAATTAGCTGCCTTATGCCGTTATTGGAATACTCATGATCAAACTCACCAAAGTAAAAATTCTCATATCCTAAACTCTTAGCAGCCTCTATAGAAAGCCTCATAGCCCTAATAATAGGGAATTCGTGAGACTTAATGTTATTTTGTCTAAGGTATACATCTTCATACCTTTTAAAAGAATATGTGTGGTTACCATTAAATGTATTATCAGCATCATAGATATGATAGTCTACAAGCTTAACTATGTCTTCAGGTATTGTACAATGTGATACTATCATTATTGGACAACCTAAATTCTTTACAGAGTTTATACAATTTCTAAGAAGATTTAGTTTTGCTTCGTTTGTAGCATATACATCTATAATGAATATTTTAGTTTTATCTAATTTTTCTGGTATAGTCGTAGTAGTAGGATTTATGTGTTTAGCATATATGTAATTTTGCCCATTACCATATTCAATGCTGACGTTAAACCCTTTGCTCTTTAAAACTTCACAAAAATCATGGGTTTTTTCCGGCATGTGATGTTCAACAAACAATTTTCTAAATCTAGAACATTCTTCGTATGTTAAGTCATCAAAGATATTATGTTCAAACCCTTCAATGTCTATTTTTAAATAGTCTATTGGTTTATTGACTAGGCTTAATACTTCTCTTAATGTGACACTTTTACATTTATATTTGGGACCCTCATATACTGAATTGTATGGCCAATGGTATAATTCAAACTCTTTACTCTTACTATCAATAGCATATTGATATATTTTACTAGAGGGCACATTCTTTTTAATAAGTTCTACAAGTACAGGGTCTGGTTCGAAACAATGCACTTCTTTTGCACCGTGTAAAAGTGCGTATTTTGATGATATTCCTATGTTTGTTCCTAAGTCTACAAATACATCCCCCTCCTCAATACCTACGTCAAATTTACATAGTTCATGATATAAAAAGGTAGCCCAATAAATCCCAGCAGCATCTCCATATTTAACCATGGACTCATACATACTATTTGGATATTCGTATGAAGCTAGATCTTTCTCCCCTTCTAACGTATGAAATATGTCTTTTGATTCTAGTTTCAACATTGATATTATTTTTTTACAATTATCTTCTTTACTTAAAGTATCTAAATATTCTATAGTAGGATAGTCATTGAAATAGTTCATGTACACGTCTAAATTGTATATCAAAGACGGTACTTTCCAGCTAATAGACTCTCTAATTACCAATGGCATAGTCTCTTTATCTGTAGCAAATCCTCTAGACGTAAACAGAAATAGATCAGCCATTTGATAAAAAGTATCCACGTCACTTCTCTCTCCCCACCATGTGCAATTAGATGGGAAATCCTTCATTATAGGCTCCCAATAGTACTTAAAATTGTCTGCTTGATTACCTATAAAATGGAAGTGTATAGGGTGATCCTGTAGCATTCTTGCGTACTCTACTACCTCTGCTTGATTCTTTCTAGGAGTGAATAGACCTACTGTGATTACATGCTTTTTATTAGGATCTAATCTTAATTCAGACATCAGTTCTTCTCTAGTTTTTGTTCTGGTTTTATCCTCTATTGGGTATTCTACCAGTTCGCAAGGTATATTTAAGCTCTTATAAGCCTCTACCTGATACCTGCTGACCATCATGAACTTATCTGGGAAGTGACTCTTATTAGTTACATCGTAACTAGAGTCATGGGATGTTTCAACTATTCGGTATTTCCGATCAGTTGCGTATAACTTTTCAGCTATACCATACCCCATAAACATTTCAGGTATCTCCTGTAGATGTACTATGTCTGGCTTTATTTTATTATTGACATAGTTTAGGAGTTCTGTCTTGTCTTCACCCAATGTAATAAGCCTATCTCCCAATGCCTCTAGGATTCTATTACGCTGTACTACAAGGACTCCACCTGTTACGTTGTCCCATTCAATACAATAAACGTCAAAGCCCTCTAAAAGAGCTACAATTTGCTTATAGAGGTATTGCGGCATGCCTCCAGTAGAGAGGTGCGGGGCTATAAATAATAACCTTTGTTTCATGACAATTTATTTTACGTACAAATATACGTAATTATTTTTACTATGCGGCTTCTGTTTTATATTTTCTTCCTGTTGGATCCGCTGCTTCTAACTCAGCTGCTTTATCAACGGCTTCTTGTTCTGTGTCGTATACGTATTCTGGATCTTCTGGGGTTAGCCTCGATACCCAAATCTGGTCTAGGCCAGGAATAAATTGCATAATTACTCTGTATTTCATATTTTATTTTTTAATTAGTTAAACCTCCTGTGCCTCCACAATAGTTAAATTTATAACAATCAAATATTGAACTTTTTCCATCTGGGGCAAGCTTAAATTGAGATATTAGATCTGATGTAAACGCTAAACTAGTATTACCTGTAATAACTTGGCTATAACCTCCATCATCATAAAAAGTTCCGCAATAAGCGGTAAGACCTGAATCTGGGCATGTAGAAGTTCCGCTAGCTACTCCAAACCTTATAGGGCTTAAATAACTCCAAGATCTACATCCTATATGCAAAGTAGTACCTGAAGGTACTGTTATGTTTCCTACAAATCCACAAGTGTTACTTGCTATACTCCCTCCTACTAATTGTAAAGCCATAGGGTACCCAAAAGTATAATAAATTCTGAACTGAGGTTCTGTTCCGCTTCCTGGAAGTATTATGCAAGTAGGGGTGCCTGATCTTTTAGCATATATTGAAACAGTATAGTTAGGGGGTGGAGTTGGTGTTGGTACTACTGTTGCTGTTGGTGTTGGTGTTGCTGTTGGTGTAGGTGTAGGTGTTTCTGTTCCGCAGGTATTTGGTACAGGGTTACACTGTGCCCCTTGAGTATAATATACCATTCCGCTATAATCATACGCAGAATTTTCTTTCATACATGGTAATGAATCATAACCAGTAGAAACAACTTGACTATTTCCAGTACCATCACAATTTTCAAAATAAACAGTTGTGCTACTAAACCCTTCATTAAAAGTAGAATATTCATAACAACACCAAGGTACTGGAGTTGGTCTTGGTGTTGGAGTAGGTGTTGGAGTAACTCCGCATGCAACCGTAAATGTAAATATAGACATTTTATTATTATTTATTAGGCATAAGCGGCTGCGTCTGCGTATGTTACTATGTATATAACTTGAGATGTGCCACTTAATGTATAGTACCAATAATCTGTTCTAGAGCTAGATCCTGTAATTCCGGAATATATTGCACTTCCTACTAACAAAGTTCCAAAATAATCAAAAGGATATACATCAAATATGTAATAATACCCATAACTAAAAGGTCCAAAAGGTTCTGACCCCTCTCTTTTAGAGCATCCTACAGTTATTACTACTATATCTCCTGCTGTACCTGTGGCATTTATCCTATGATAGGATCTTCTAGGGTCATCAAATCCACTTAAAACATCTCCAAAACTGGTTCCAGAACAAGATCCATTTTGAGTATGATTGTAGCTGTAAAAATTTGACATCTCATGCTGAGCTACTCTATCTGGCTTACTGGTGGAATTTTGGTCTATTCCTGGGTATCCATTTAGTAGATCTATTTTACTGTTCCAATCACCCTTAGACAGTCTGGACAAACTATAATTAACTACTTGGCCAGACTGAGTCACCTCAGTATAGATGTTGCTAATTGATATTTGTCCGCTACTAGGTAATGCCATACATTATATTATTAAATGGACCCACTCAACCATGGTGCTTGTTGCACTAATATCGGAGGATTTACTTTATTGTAAATACTTTGTGATATACTTAGATATTTGGCTTCTACGCTTCCAGAATAACTCGCTTCCATAGAAGATGTTACCCACCCATAGACAATGTCTTTAGTCAATTCATTGTAGGGAATAAATGTAGATCCTGATTCTGGTGTTGGTATTGTCTGTGTTCCTATTAGTATGGACTCGTAATAAGACCCTGTATACATATCCCCGGACCCAGTATATCCGTGTAATTGCCAGTGTACCAAAAAAACAACATCAGTTTCTCCTGATGCTGTTGGATATGATTCTAATGGATTAAAATTCCAGTTGTAAGTTATTGACATTTTTTTCTATTTGTTCTTTAATAAATATTTAAGCTCTTCTATTTGCTTTTGTTGTTCTTTTATGGCTTCTATCAATACCGGCACCATTCTTTCATACTTAACAGTTAAATACTCTTCACCAGATTTAGATAAACCATTCTCGTCTCTATCAAACGGAGCTTTCTCTACAACTTCTGGGAATACATTTTGTATCTCTTGTGCCAATACTCCAAGTCTTCTTTCTTTATCAGAAGCCGCATTTAATTGCAAAGCTAAGTCATTTGCATTATAATAGTAACCTCCTATCTTAGATATTTTTTCTAAAACAGAATCTATTGGTTTTACATTTTCTTTTAACCTAGCATCAGAATAGTAGGCTATTACGTCACCAGTAAAGTATCCAGTACCTGTAAAATATGATAAATAAGCTGATCCATCATATCCTATATAAGCAAACTGATTACTTACATCAGAGTTATTATGGAATCTTACATAAGAAGCACTATTATTATTATTTGCATCTACTCTTAAATTAATATCATTAAAAGAGTTTATGGACATACTGTCACTAAATGTTCCATTTAAATCTGTAGAAGATATCCCATGATAGTTATAGCTATTATATTCAGCATTCCAGTCAAATGATATATAAGCTATTCTGGTAATATATGCACTATAGGTGCCATAAGTAGACCATATAGAATACTCGCTACCTACTCTGAAAGATCCTTGGGCTCTGATAATGGTATCGGCATAGAATGTTTTACTTCCATATACACGTACATATGTACTATCTACCATGTAAATACCACCGCCATAAGTAGTACTATACCACCCTGTATCTCCAGTGCTTCTAAACCAATCACTAGCATTAAAAGATGCAGCGTATACATAGTCAGTAGCTGGGTTTAAATATACTCCAGCAGTTCCATATACAAGAGTTCCTGATCCCCATAATAATTGATAGGTTGAGTTAGTATCATTGTTGTATTCTATATCAATCCTCCTAGCTCTATCGACTCTTACTCCATAAGTGTCAGTACCGTTCCATCCCATCAGTGTTGGGTATGAACCTGTCCAAGTGTTAACAGGATTTGCATTATCACAAGCACCTCCGCTAGGAGTAGTACTATTAGATGCATCAAATATTACATGCCCATTACCGTAGTTTTTCCATCCTAATAGTCCTATAACTTTATCTATTACAGATGTAGAACTGTTCCAGTTAGCTTGGCTCCTTATAGGAACATAATATGCATCAGTAATTTGACTTCTAAAATGAGAAGGAGTTGACTTTCTTAGATAATCATCAGTAGTATTTTGTGTCCAAATTTGTCCAATAGTAGGATTCTCTGAATTGCCTCCTGAAGCATTTAAATATACGCCAAATATATAATTTCCGGTAATATGACCACTGCCATCTCTTAGAACAATAGTATTAGCTGTTGCTGCTGTTGCACTGGTGTATCCATCTAACAAGTCAGCATCAAGACCACTACCAGCTCCATCATTACCTGAATGCCATATTCTATATCTGTTAGCTCCTACAGACCATCCACCCCATACTAAGTCGTTTTCTGCACCACCTAAACCAAAAAATCCTGCGAAGTCTGAGCCAATATGAAAAGTCATATAGGCATCTTTTCCAGCAGTATCTTGAAATATAGTCAATGATTTATTTGCAGAAGTTGTAGTATCTACAGCGGTGTTTGATGGAGTTATTACTAATAAAGTATCTGAAAAATAGCCCGTGCCAGCTACATGTAGCCTGTAAGAAGGGGTAGCGTTTATACCAACATTTCCTCCATTGTCTACAATTACAAGTGAATTTGAGTATTGAGCCGCTGCAGCGTCATACGATGTTGTTGATGCTTTTCTAGCTATTATAAAAGCATCTCCTTGAGTATATGGAGACCCCATATACCATGTTGTATCAGTACCTTCGTTAAATAAGAATACACCTTGTCCTCTAGAACTTGGAGAATCAGCAGTTCCACTACTTAGTATTATAGCTCCTTGAGTATATCCAGTTGCAGATCCCACAAAAATGGCTGATGTCTGTCCACCTACAACATGTAATACCTGTGATGGAGCTGTAGTACCTATACCAACATAACCATTAGAGGCATCAATCCTCATCCTTTCAGTAGTACCATTAGCAAAGAATCTTAGATGAGCGGCTGTAGTTCCAGTACTATTATAATTAATGTACATTCCGTCATTAAGAGTAGATAAACTACGAATAAGTCTTATATTAGCATATACGTCTGTACTAGTGTTATCTATAACTGATACGCCACCAAATTTTAGTGTACTAGTGAAATTTATATCTCCTGTTACATCTAGTTTATATGATGGTGTTGTAGTACCTATACCAACGCTACCATTAATAAGAACAGCTCCTGAAACTCCCAATCCTCCAAATCCAGCAGTAACTGAATTGTATGAAGTATCATACCCTATGCTTAATCCACTAGAATGTCTAACTTCTCCAGGAGCGTCTAAGTCTGTTATAGTACACTCAGCTACATACCAATCAAATGCTGTATTAGATCCTCCAGATATGGCATAAAATCCGGTGGAGGATAGTGTTCCGCTTTTACCTATTTGCTGTATTCCTATATATTCCTCCCAATCTCCAGTACCTGCTTGACTTGTTAACCATGTAAAGAATCCATTAGTTCCAAAATTATTTGTATGAAAGTTTATATCTCTTCCTGAAGGTATGTTTGCATATATTTTATGGACAAGTCTCTGTCCTTCTCTGTATTTTTTATTGGCAGCTACTACTCCATTAGAAGAAATATTATCAAAAGCTAAATAGAAACCACCAAATCCTGGATTTGGAGTACCAGTAGCGCTGTAGCTAACTTTCATAGCTTTAGCAGAGGCGTTAGGTATGTAGTTTATAGTACCCTCACTTACTATTGATATAGTTACAGCTCCGCTTCCATTGTTATCATATACTGCGTATCCAGTAGTACTATTATTTATAAACTGAGTATTATCATTTATAATCCTTCCTAATAATCTACTTGGAGTATATATAAGATTTCTTGTTGTTCTTATAAAGCTAGAATTATAAAATCCTTGGTTTCCAGCTATAGATAAAGTTGTGCCATCAAAAGTTAAGTTAGTCTCTGCTACACCTGCATTGGTAGTACCATCTGAGGTTATTATTCTATTATCTGCTGCGTTAGATATAGTATTAAATCCTGTTCCGCTAGTACCAGATGATCCTGCTGCTCCAGTTTGTCCACTTGAACCAGAAGATCCAGAAGAACCTGTACTACCAGAGGAACCGCTACTACCTGTAGAACCGGAGCTTCCTGTTGATCCACTACTTCCAGAAGAGCCTGAAGAGCCTGAGCTTCCTGAAGTGCCGCTAGATCCTGACGTACCTGATGATCCTCTAGTACCTGAGGTACCAGATGATCCAGATGAACCCGTAGAGCCAGATGATCCACTTGATCCTGTAGATCCAGATGAGCCAGTGCTTCCTGAAGAACCAGAAGTTCCGCTACTTCCACTAGTACCTGCTGTACCGCTAGTACCTGATGAACCAGAGCTACCAGAAGAGCCACTTGACCCAGTGCTACCAGAAGATCCTGTACTTCCACTAGAACCTGATGATCCAGATGTACCGCTAGAACCTGATGTGCCAGTAGATCCGCTTGATCCTGAAGAGCCGGATGATCCAGAGGAACCCGATGTGCCTGAGGTACCTGCTGTTCCGCTAGATCCAGAAGTACCAGATGATCCTCTAGTACCTGAAGTTCCAGATGAGCCAGTAGATCCTGAAGAACCTGATGAACCTGATGATCCGCTTGATCCAGAGGATCCATCCGCACCACTAGTTCTGTAATAAAACTGTCCAGTCGTAGGATCTACTACTACAAATCTAGTTAATCCTGCATTTACAGCTAAGTCTCTAACTGCTATCGATCCTGATATCTTAACGCTGCCCGTAAATTCTTGACTATCAGACAGATTATCTCCAAATACATTAGAACCACTACTGTATATGACTGAAGAGCTGACTGTTTGTACTATCAAGGTATTAGCCTGAATGTTTCCAGTAGCTACTATACTTCCTGTTATTAGTAAAGTACCATTATTGAAACTCATACTAACTGATGCTGTTGCAGCGTTAGTTGAATTATCAGCTAGTATTATCCTTCCTATAGAAGGGGTATGTATAGTATTAAATCCTGTTCCAGATGAACCGGATGATCCTGTTGATCCGCTTGAACCGGAACTTCCAGTTGAGCCAGAAGATCCGCTAGAGCCACTTGTTCCACTAGAACCTGATGTACCAGTAGATCCAGATGAACCTGTAGATCCACTGCTACCGCTACTACCTGTAGATCCAGAGGAACCGCTAGTACCACTACTTCCTGATGTACCTGATGATCCGCGAGTGCCTGATGTACCGCTAGATCCTGTGCTACCTGATGAACCAGAACTACCACTAGATCCAGTACTTCCTGATGAACCAGAGGAGCCAGAAGATCCGCTGCTACCACTAGTACCTGCTGTTCCAGATGTACCAGTAGATCCTGAGCTTCCGCTACTACCTGAGGAACCAGTTGAGCCACTAGAACCAGAAGATCCAGTAGTACCAGAAGTTCCACTAGTACCGGTAGAACCAGATGAACCAGTACTTCCACTAGAGCCAGATGAACCGCTTGTGCCAGTAGTTCCAGCTGTTCCTGAAGTGCCGCTAGATCCTGACGTACCTGATGATCCTCTAGTACCTGAGGTACCAGATGATCCAGACGACCCTGTGGATCCCGATGAACCTGTAGAGCCAGATGATCCTGCTGTTCCGCTAGAACCAGAAGTTCCACTAGATCCTGAGCTGCCAGTAGATCCTGAAGAACCTGATGATCCTGAAGATCCAGATGTACCCGAAGTTCCTGCTGTTCCACTAGTACCAGAGGATCCACTTGATCCAGTACTACCTGAGGAACCCGTACTTCCACTAGATCCTGAAGAGCCTGTAGAACCGCTTGTTCCTGCTGTTCCGCTACTTCCTGATGTACCAGTTGATCCAGATGAACCAGTAGAACCTGAACTTCCTGAGGAGCCGCTACTGCCAGACGATCCAGAAGTACCTGCGGTACCGGATGTACCTGAGGAGCCAGTTGATCCAGATGAACCACTAGTTCCAGAACTTCCTGCTGTGCCGTCTGCGCCACTTGTCCTATAATATAATTGACCTGTTGTTGGATCTACTACTACAAATCTAGTCAATCCTGCATTTACAGATAGGTCTCTAACAGCTATTGAGCCGGTTATTCTTACACTACCTGTAAATTCATGTGTATCGTTTAAAGCATCTCCAAATCTATTACTACCACTACTGTATACGACTGAAGAGCTGACTGTTTGTACTATTAAAGTATTAGCTTGTATGTTTCCAGTAGCAGTAATGCTGCCTGTGACAAGAAATATACCGTTGTTAAAACTCATACTAACTGAAGCTGTTGCAGCATTAGTAGTATTATCTGCTAATATTATTCTTCCTATAGCAGGAGTGTGTATGGTGTTAAACCCTGTTCCACTAGATCCTGATGAGCCTGTTGACCCCGATGAGCCACTAGATCCTGATGAACCAGAAGATCCGCTTGATCCAGAACTACCACTAGTACCAGTGCTTCCTGAAGAGCCGCTAGACCCTGTAGATCCGCTACTGCCGGCGCTTCCTGACGTTCCAGTTGAACCACTAGAACCTGTAGAACCTGAAGAACCAGATGTACCGGAGCTGCCTGAAGTACCTGTGCTACCTGAGGATCCAGTTGATCCTGAACTTCCTGAAGTTCCAGATGAACCAGTAGAACCACTAGATCCAGAGGAACCCGATGTGCCTGAGGTGCCTGTAGTACCTGCAGTTCCAGAAGTTCCGCTAGTTCCTGTACTTCCTGATGAGCCTGACGATCCAGTACTACCTGAAGATCCGCTTGTACCAGTAGAACCGCTGCTACCAGATGAGCCAGAAGAACCTGATGATCCTGAGCTACCGGATGTTCCTGAAGAACCACTTGAACCAGTACTACCAGATGAACCAGAAGATCCTGAAGTACCTGAGGTTCCGCTACTGCCTGAGGTGCCAGTACTTCCAGAAGAGCCAGTACTTCCACTAGATCCGGAAGATCCTGCAGTTCCAGAAGTACCAGCTGTACCGCTAGTACCTGTGCTACCTGATGAACCTGTGGAGCCAGATGAGCCTGAACTTCCTGCACTGCCACTAGTACCCGAACTTCCTGTAGTTCCACTTGTGCCTGCTGTACCAGAAGTACCTACTGTTCCGCTTGTACCTGATGAACCTGCTGCACTTGCAGTAGTGTAAAACAGTTTACCAGCAAGATCTGATACTACATACCTAGTAGCACTACTACTTAAGGCTAAATCTTTTATAGATAAAGATCCTGTAACTAGTATAGATCCAGTAAACTGATGAGTATTGGATAAGCTGTTACCAAATATATTTGATCCGCTAGAGTATACTACTGATGAACTTACTGTTTGTACTATTAGAGTATTAGCTTGGATATTACCTGTAGCAATGATGCTACCTGTAATTAATAATACGCCATTATTGAAGCTCATACTTACAGAAGCAGTGGCTGCATTAGTTGAGTTATCAGCTAATATTATCCTTCCTATACCAGGCGTATGTATAGTATTAAATCCTGTACCGCTTGATCCTGAAGATCCAGTAGACCCTGAGCTGCCAGAAGATCCAGATGAACCACTTGAACCAGTACTACCCGATGAACCAGAGGATCCTGTAGATCCTGAACTACCGGATGACCCTGCAGTACCGGAAGTACCGCTTGTCCCAGAGGTACCAGTTGATCCTGAAGAACCTGTAGATCCAGATGATCCTGCTGTTCCGCTAGTGCCTGCAGTTCCGCTTGTACCTGTAGAACCAGATGAACCAGTTGAACCAGAGCTTCCTGCTGTACCTGAAGTGCCAGTAGTTCCTGAGGTACCGGAAGATCCGCTACTACCGCTTGAACCTGAACTACCGGATGACCCTGCAGTACCGCTAGTTCCTGATGATCCAGAAGTACCTGTTGAACCGGATGATCCCGATGAACCAGTAGATCCGCTTGATCCACTTGTTCCAGCTGTTCCGCTAGTACCAGAAGAACCGCTTGTGCCTGTGCTTCCTGAAGAGCCAGTAGAACCTGAGGAGCCGCTAGATCCACTACTTCCAGAAGATCCTGAGGAGCCACTCGTTCCAGCTGTACCTGATGTTCCTACTGTACCACTAGTTCCAGAAGAGCCAGTAGATCCAGATGACCCAGAACTTCCTGATGAACCACTAGATCCTGAAGTACCTGTTGAACCGGATGATCCTGTTGTACCAGAAGTCCCTGAAGAGCCAGAAGTACCAGTAGAACCTGACGAGCCGGATGAACCGGATGTGCCTGTTGATCCGCTTGATCCTGAAGATCCGGTAGATCCTGATGAGCCTGAGGTTCCGTTTGATCCACTAGTTCCTGAAGAACCAGATGTACCGCTAGATCCAGATGAGCCAGCTGCGCCTGCATTATTATAGTATAATTGACCAGTAGCAGGGTCTATCACTACAAATTGAGATAACCCTGAATTAAGGGCTAGGTTTTTTATGGATACTGATCCTGTAACTTGTACACTTCCAGTAAACTGATGTGTGTTTGATAAGTTGTTACCAAATATATTAGAACCACTAGAGTATACTACTGAGGAAGATACGGTCTGTACTATCAGTGTATTAGCCTGTATATTACCTGTGGCTACTATACTTCCTGTGATCAATAAAGTACCGTTATTAAAGCTCATACTAACTGATGCTGTTGCAGCATTAGTACTATTATCAGCTAATAAGATTCTACCTATAGCTGGGCTATTGATAGTATTGAATCCAGTACCAGATGATCCTCCAGTACCGGAAGAACCAGACGATCCAGAAGTTCCAGATGTACCACTTGTTCCACTAGTTCCTGTAGAGCCAGATGAACCTGAGCTTCCTGAAGACCCGGAAGAACCGCTAGTTCCTGTTGATCCAGAAGACCCTGTAGATCCAGAAGATCCAGTGCTACCACTACTTCCAGATGAACCAGTTGAACCACTAGACCCTGACGAACCACTTGAACCAGAACTTCCTGATGATCCTGCTGTGCCACTAGTGCCTGTTGAACCAGACGAACCTGATGAACCGCTAGATCCAGAAGATCCTGAGGTGCCAGTACTTCCAGAAGTACCACTAGATCCACTTGTTCCTGACGTTCCTGTACTACCTGAAGAGCCTGAACTACCGGATGAACCAGATGAGCCTGCTGATCCAGAGGAACCACTTGTACCTGAGGTTCCGGAAGATCCAGAAGTACCTGTTGAACCGGATGAGCCACTTGATCCAGATGTACCTGATGTTCCTGAGGTGCCGCTTGAACCCGAAGTCCCTGTTGAACCTGAACTACCAGAGGATCCGGAAGATCCACTACTTCCGCTTGAACCAGAAGTGCCTGCAGTTCCAGTTGAACCTGAGCTGCCGCTAGATCCGGATGTACCAGTAGAGCCTGAAGAACCAGAGGATCCTGTACTGCCAGATGAACCTGCTGTGCCACTAGTACCTGCTGTTCCGGAAGTACCTGAGGAACCTGTTGACCCACTACTTCCGCTTGAACCAGAACTACCAGATGATCCTGCAGAGCCGCTTGTTCCCGTACTGCCGCTAGACCCAGAAGATCCGCTGCTACCGGAGGTGCCGCTTGAACCTGACGTACCAGTAGAGCCAGATGATCCACTTGATCCAGAGGATCCAGTTGAGCCAGAGCTTCCTGATGAACCTGAGGTGCCGCTTGAACCAGCAGTACCTGAAGTACCAGAAGTTCCTGATGAACCATCCGCCCCACTTGTTCTATAATAAAACTGGCCTGTTGTTGGATCAACTACTAAAAATCTAGTTAATCCGGCACTTAATTCTATATCTCTAACTGCTATTGACCCTGTTATCTTAACACTGCCTGTAAATTCTTGACTATCGGAGAGACTGTCTCCAAATCTATTACTACCACTGCTGTATATTACAGAAGAACTAATAGTTTGTACGATAAGGGTATTAGCTTGAATATTACCTGTAGCAATAATACTACCTGTTATTAGTAAAGTACCATTATTAAAGCTCATACTCACAGACGCTGTTGCAGCGTTAGTTGAATTATCAGCTAATAAGATTCTGCCTATAGAAGGAGTATGTATAGTATTAAATCCAGTGCCGCTAGTACCGGAGGTTCCTGATGATCCTGCTGTACCAGTAGATCCGCTAGAGCCTGATGAACCCGCAGATCCAGAAGAGCCAGAAGATCCGCTGCTGCCACTAGTGCCTGCTGTACCTGAAGTACCAGATGATCCACTAGATCCAGTAGAACCAGAAGAGCCAGAAGATCCTGCGGTACCAGATGTGCCGCTTGTGCCAGAAGAACCTGATGATCCAGTACTACCACTAGATCCTGAGCTTCCGCTACTGCCACTAGACCCAGAACTTCCAGTAGATCCTGATGAACCCGAAGTACCTGTAGATCCTGATGAACCTGAGGAGCCTGTACTTCCTGAGGAGCCGCTAGTTCCAGTGCTTCCTGATGATCCAGAAGAGCCAGTAGACCCTGCACTACCGCTAGTTCCGGTGCTTCCTGATGAGCCAGTACTGCCGGAAGAGCCAGATGAACCAGTTGATCCGGAGGATCCTGATGAGCCAGATGTTCCAGACGAACCGCTAGTGCCTGAGGAACCTGCACTGCCTGAAGAACCAGAGCTACCTGTTGATCCACTAGATCCAGAGGTTCCAGTAGACCCTGAGGATCCGCTTGTTCCAGTACTACCTGAAGAACCAGATGATCCAGTTGATCCGGAGGATCCAGAAGTGCCAGAAGAACCGCTAGATCCTGTACTACCGGATGAACCAGTGCTTCCACTAGACCCAGAGGATCCAGAAGAACCGTTAGATCCTGAAGTTCCCGATGTGCCACTTGAACCCGTAGAGCCAGAGGATCCAGAAGACCCCGATGTACCTGTAGATCCACTACTTCCAGTAGATCCAGATGAACCAGAGGATCCATTTGAACCGGAAGTCCCTGCGGTGCCAGAAGTACCGCTTGTTCCAGTACTACCTGAGGAGCCAGAAGATCCGCTTGATCCTGTTGAACCTGAAGAACCTGTGGAACCACTGCTTCCTGATGATCCAGAAGAGCCAGAAGAACCTGAGGTACCAGAAGTACCGGATGTTCCGTCTCCTCCGCTAGCTCCGGCTAAGTTTACTTGCCAAGTTGAGTATGTACCGCTTCCTACAACAGTAATAGGTGTTCCGTAAACTAATACTCCGGTAGATGGATTGTAGGATGTTACAGGTACTTCCTGATAATTAGCAATATCGTATGCTATTATTGCAGTTTGGGCCGCTGAGTAAGCTAATCCTGTCCCTACAGTGATAGATCCGCTTTGTCCTAATGTTATAGAACTTGTTGAATTTGTTAAATACCTATCGCCAGTCATACCAGCGGTTCCAGATGTACCGCTACTGCCTGCAGTACCGCTACTACCTGCTGATCCTGAAGGTCCCATTGACCCTGAAGCTCCTCCAGATATAGACCCTGTAGTGTAGTATAATTGACCAGTTGCTGGGTTTATTACTACTATTCCCGATTGAGATGCATTTGTTATTGCTGGGAAGTATACAGCCCCAGATGATATTAAAGAACCAGTAATAGTTTGATTACCTCTAAAAATATTAGATCCAGTAGTCGCTAATGATGCAGATTTTTCAGTAAATATAGGATCATTTTCATTAAATGACCCAGTAAAAGAACCACTAATAGAGTTAGCTACGATTGTATTATATACCGTAACATTATTATATGTAGCATTACCATCCTTAGGATCTAGCTGAAGAAAAGTGGCCATTTATGCTTTTGATTTTTTGTTGTAATCTCTGTTAGATATAAATATCAATTATACCTAAAAAGAATTATTCCCTAAATCAATAACTTTATTGCTTCCTGTATCAGCAAATGTACCAAGCCCTGCTATGAATATAGATCCAGAGTATACAGTAGTAGGTACTACTTCTTGAGAACCGCTTACTACTATTGCTGGCTGTGTAGAAGATGTTTGCACAAAGGTTGTTTTACCGGAAAATGTAAAATCTCCAGTCATACTTTTATTAAGTTGTTTAGATCTAATTTGTGCCATAATTATTCAAATTTGCCTACTGCTATTATCTCATCTACACTATCAAATGTGTATCCTAAAGTTGTTGTATTTACTGTTAGTACTGTATTTGCTCCTGATTGTACAAAAGATATTATGTTAGTGGCGTCTACAAACACTCCATTAACAAAGAATTTAAAATCATTAACAGATGTAGCCGGTAGTTGTGATGATGCCGGCGGCTGTAGTATTGTAGTGTTTAAGAATGTTACAGTATTTGAAGTAACTAAAGAATCACTTCCTTTAATTGTTGTAGATGCATTTAAATATGCTATTGTTGCTGTATCTAATGCGTTTATACTTGTTATATTAGTCACGTTTACTCCTTCTGGTATGTAAGATGTTTTAGCAACAGATGGTTTAGAAGTTCCTGTAGAGTATCTTACGTCTTCTACATTCTGTCCTGATGCTTCCATGGTAAATAATATCTGCGTTTTAGATCTATATTTAAACGCATCAGAGGCCAGAAACTTGTCTATATTGTTTGGAGTGAGGTATCCATTCATTACAAGAGTAAAGGTGCTTAAAAAACGCCTATCTGCCCCCTCTGTTATCTCATTTGTGATAGGGAAGTTATCAATTCTTGCTTTGAATAAAAATTTACCAGGATGTCCCCAATAAGCATCTGATCTAAATCCTATAGCTTCTATTATTTTATTCAAATCTTCATAGAAAGACACATATATGTTACAGCTATAGGTCAGTGTGTAGTAGTCTGGGACCACTACATTATAAAATTCTCTTACTGGAGCTCTGTTTGTTAGCACTGAGAAGTTATCATATTGATTTTTTCTAGTATATCTCTTCTCGTAATTCTGATATATGTTTACTTTGTTGCCGTCAAGCTTTGTTGTAAGAGCTCTATTGCGCTCTAGATTGTCTCTTTTTACAGTTATGATAGGTAACATAATCTTACCGTCTTTATCCCTGTAAACACCATCTTTTTGAGCTGTTTTCCATCTCTCAGCATCGGCAAATATCACAGGAATATTTTGCTTAGATCCTTCGTTTATTATATATGGCTTTATTACTTCATCAAAGTAATATAATATAGCACTATCAATATCTTCAAGACCTACAGATATGTTTTTTATCTCTTCACCACGTAAAGAATTGTCCTCACCTCTCTTATAATCCTGTATAGATGGCTTACTGCTAGTTTCTATATAAGGATCTATCTGAGAATTAAGTATCTCAGCCTCAGTTTTTGGTCTATTTTTTATGACGCGTTTTTGTAGAGGCACTTTTATGTAGTTTTTATAATATTTAATTTATTAACACCGGTAAGATGAGATTTGCATTTTATAGACCAAGACTCACCGTACTTTTCCAAATCAGATTCAAGAGAATATTCTGGGTTCTTGCCCATTATAAATTGATTTTCTACTACAAGATCTACTTCATAATAAGCTTCTTTGAGGTATACTATATCTCCCGGCTCCATAACTAAATTTATATCTATCAAATCCTCTCTTAAAAACCTAAACTCTGCTGTTTGTGCTATAGATTTACCAAAAGTTTGGTCTTCTGATACTTGGTCGTCTACTGCGTAAAAACAAGCTATTAAAATAGGTTGTTCGTACATTTTATTTTTAGATTCCCCGTATATATTATACCTTGTTTCGGACAAAGACAGCTTATAATATAGTACCTCCTCAGCAACAATCCTATTTACGATTTGTCTGCTGTGATGTCTGAAAAAGGATCTTGCTCGTATGCCGCCGTATAGTGCCATTAATCTAGTTGTATTAAAGTATCTAACTTAGGTTTAGCCGCAACTATTCCAACAATATTATCAATATCTTGTTTTCTATCAGAACCAACCATAGCTTTTTTAATATATTCTAAATGGTTTTTAGGTTCTTTATTGGTGATAAATTTAACTTCTATTGTACTATACTCATAATCTGTTAGAGTTCTATTAATCTTATCTAGTCTTTCATCACCTCTTAGATCTACAATAGTTACAGTTTTAATACCTCTAACTCTTTCAACCGCTTGTACTCTATTAAATTTCTTTTTAAACTTTACTAGAAATACACAAGAATAAGTGCGATAGGTTTTCTTTATAGATTCTTTTCTATCAAACCTAGCCTCAACTAATATGTCGATTAATTTTACCATTATGCTATGTATATTGGCATTGGGAAATTAATAAATGTATCACGCATCATAGCAGCTTCTTGGGATTTTTTCTCCATCTGCTTTTGACGTGATGTATCATCTAAAGTTCCTCTTAGTTGTTCAACCAAAGCAGTTTTTTCAGTGTTTGCCTGATCTATGAGAGTCTGTCCATTTATAGTAACTTCAGCTCCAGGAACAGGTATCTGACTGTATACTCCTCTGATATTTCCTAATGTTTCTTTAGTTATTGCCAGAGCGTAATCAAATATCCATTTTTTAAATATATCGTTAATTTGACTGTATACAATATTACGAAATGGAACGTTGCTAACATTTGTAATAACATTTGTGCTTCCAGGACCTGTACCTATAGTAGTAACTGTTGTACTAGAGGATCCAGAGACAGCAACTCCTCCTCTAATCAAAGATCCCATCTCAGACTTTTTAACATAGGTAAAATACAACCTTTTATCAAAAGTCGGTATTGGAAATATTTTTAATTGATTGTTTTGTATTTCAAATGTGTACGCTGATTTTCTAATTTGATCATTAAATTCAATCGCTTGGATTTTAAGAACGTCAAAATAGACAGGCATCAACATAAAATTAATACCAGGTGAAAATTGACCAAACCCAAAAGTTTCCATTAATGATTGAAGTCCAGTTCCAGTTCCTGCATAAGGGTCAAAGTACCTTACAATAGCTGGTGGGGCTTCATAAAATATTCTTTTTATGTCTATTTGATCCCCTGGAAGTACTACTCCTGATGAGCTAGCCCATGCATTAAGGTCATACTTCTGTTCTCCTGCACGCAATTCTATGGAACCTGTGTAGTAAGGTATATTACCTCCGCTACCAACTTCACTGCCATAGTCGGCAGCTATTCTCATTACATTTGAAAAGTTAGGCTGAATTAAAGCATTGTTTAGATTACTACCGGTAGGACTTCCCTCCATTGATAGGTAGTTTTCTCTAATCTTATACTCATAAAGCTCTTTACCGTAAGCAGATACAGCATCCTCTAATGCAGAATAAAAATTAATATCCTGCAACTCTATCTCCATGATAGGATATCCTAATCTCCTAGATGCAAATTTTACAAATTTTAAACCATCTGATTGGAATTGAGGGTCAGCATCATAATACCCAAAAGGAGTATTACCAGATACTGGCAATTGTGGTATAGATGCGTCGTAATACTGTATTTCTACTTGGCCTGCCATTTATGATTCTTTATAAATATAAATATCGCTAACTCCTGTATTGTTCAAATACGGCCAGCATAGGCTCTACTATAGGGTGCCTATGGTTGGTTTGTAGGGTTATTATATTAAATCCTGGGATGTCTTTCATATGTTTACATATAAAGTCAAACCCTGAGTCTTTCTTACTCTTAAGATCTATCTGTGCGCTATCTCCGCATATAATAATCTTAGATCCTATACACAAACGTCCCATAATCAACTCTAATTGATTTTCAGAACAGTTTTGTGCCTCATCTATAATAACTATACAGTTACTAAAGTTAAACCCTCTAAGAAATCCTACTGGGATAATCTCAATCTCTCCCTCCATTACTAGTTTTTCTATCTTTTCTTTACCTGTAAGCCTATACATGTTATCATATACCGGTGCAGTAAAGGGTGCCATCTTTTCATCTTTTGTACCAGGTAAAAATCCAATCTGTTCACCAGCTGTGATAGCAGGCCTGGCTATTATTATCTTCTCTACTTCCTTTTTAAACAACATATCTAGTGCTATTTGAGCTGCTAATAGCGACTTACCACTACCTGCCTTACCTCTAATAACAGCTATATCACTGTTTATTATCTTTTCTTTTGCAACCTTCTGTTCATCATTTAATGATAACTGAAACTTGATTGGGTTTTTAGGAACTCTTTTTTGTTGAAACACGGGATCTTTGTGATGATTTGATGACATAAACTAGTTTTATATAAATAGTTTGTAATAATAAAAAAGCCGGGATAAACCCGGCTCTTTCATTTTATTTCCTTATCTGATTAGATACTGTTCAAATCAGCTACGGCTATCTTTCCGAAGAATTCAGCACGCAACATTTTCTTAGCATACCTAGTCATCAGACCTTTCCTTGGAGTGAAAGTTTCTGGATCGTACAACAAAGGAGTCATGATCAATGGAATATAAGGAGCAAACACAGCACCTGTTTCAAGGAACTGGCTACCTTTATAAGCCAAGAGAATAGTGTTCTCGTTCATGTATGGGTTAACATACACTTTGTAACGGCTATTCAACTGACCAGCTTTGTGTGAACCCATTGCAAACTCTTCTTTGCTACCATCGGTATCAGCGGCATAGCCAGGGATAGATTCGATGATTGTAGCGATAGAAGGTCCGCACATAAGAACGTTAGCTTGACCACGGAGAGTTTTTCTGTGAATAGTACGAGCTACGGTTTGGATCTTAGTACCCAATGTAGCAAACCAGCCACCTTGTGTATTGTAGAAACCACCAGAAGCAGCAGATGGTTGAGACCAAACACCAGTTGCTTTGTTGAAGAACGTATTGTTCGAAGCAGACCATACCTCTGTAGTGTTTGCATTTTGGATCAACATGTCGATGATCTCAAGGTCGATTTCAAGAGAAATGTACTCAGACAGAGTTGAAGTCAATTCAGCTTCAGCATCCAAAGATTGGTATGCATTCAAGTCTTGACTAAATTCTGGAGTCCACTTAGCTTTTAATTTCCTAGTTTTAGCAACAACTGCCTCAGAACGAAGTTCAACGTTGATCTCAGGAATTGAGTTAGAACCAGTCAATGGAGTATTTGCTGCATCTTCAAAGTCACCACGGCTGTTGTCAGCTGGTTGCTTTGTGTAGAATACACGACCAGAACCAGTACCATAGTTCAATGCAGCAGCAGAGTTAGCTCCACTTACAATAAACTGAAGGTTATCAACACCCCCACTTACAAAGTAAGTAGTAAATTCAGAAAGAATTGTTGCTTCATTCAACAATGCACCAATGTTTGCACTACCAGTGATAGAGAAACTTCTAACGGCGTTAATATCCAAACCTGACAATGAACCACTAGCAGATGTGATTACAATCCTACGTAATGCATTAGCAGCAGCAGATGCACTGTAAAGTGAATTGTAGTTTACATCACCAGCAGAACCAGTCCAAATAAGGAAGTTAGCAGAAGCAGAAGCTTCATTAATTGAATATCCAAAACGACCTGCACCATACAAACCACCTGAAGGATCTATATCTTTCACGTTAGTTGTACCATACATGCTGTCGCCAGAGTTAAAGCGATTAACGCCTGTTGCACCTGGAACATTTTTACCATACTTGAATTCAAGGAAGAATACAAGACCGGCAGGGAGTGTCATAGGCTGTACACTAACAAATTCTTTAGCAGAAATGTCAGCGAAGATCTTACGCACGAGCGGAAGAGCTACACCAGCCCATTGCTCACCAGCACCTACGGTAAAAGTACCACCAGTACCAGTTTGAGATTGCTCAACCATAAGCTGTTTAGCTTGGTTTTCAAGGATGATAGCCATACGCTCTTTACCGTATGGTTGCTTTGCAAGGTCGTTACCTTCCAAAAGGCCAGTTTCACCCCACTTCTTAACCAACCTTTGAGCTTCCGTCATTTGGGAAGCGTAGGGGTTAGAACTTTCTAAGAGAGATTGTACGTTCATTTTTTAATTTTTTATTTTTGTTTTTTAAATTACTTTATTATACCAGCAAGTTTTTGCCACCTTGACACTTGTTTGTCAACATCGCCAACTACGCCTTCATTTATAACACGCTTTGTTGAAGTACCAGCTGCGCTAGAAGCAAAACCGATAGATTCTTTAAGACCGGATTTAACGTTATCGTTTTTAACACTGAATGCTTGATCCAATGATTCGTGAACGATCTTTGATTCATTAACAGTTTGAGCTTTGTCAAAAGCACCGATAACCTTAATCTTTTGTTGTTCTGACAAGTTGTACTTGCGAAGAATTTTATTTAGATAAAGAAGTTTGGCGTTGATCAAATTGGTTTCGTTAACCTTTTGAGCTAACTCAGCAGCTTGACGCTTGATTTCTTGAAGTTCTTTAGATTCAGGCTTTTTGTCTTCTTCTTTTTTCTTCATTTTAGCCATTTTCTTTTCCTTCATTTTTTCAAGAAGACTCATCATCTCTTCTTCAAGAGTTTTCTCTTCTTTGTCATCTTCTTCAGGATCTTTTCCTTCCTTTTCCATTTCAGAATCCATTTCATCATCCATTTCGGCAAGAAGTGCAGCGATATCGATTTCTTCATCCATATCGTCTCTTTTTTTCTTAGGCTCTTCATCATCTTCAGAAGGCTCTCCTTCAGGAGCTTCTTCTTCTTCAGCATCATCATCGTCTCCACCTTTCTTCTCCATCACTTTTTTACCATCTTCATCATCTCCAGCTTCTTCGAGTTCTGCTAGAATAGCCTCAAGATTAAAAGCTTCATCAGCTTCTTCTTTACCATACTCTTCTTCCATTGACTCATCGCCATCTGGTTCGTCACCATCTGGTTCGTCACCATCTGGTTCAGCATGTTTAGCTTCGTTTTTCTCGTCATCATATCCTTCTTCGTACTCTTCTTCAAGATCAAAATCTTCGTCAACTTCTTCTTCAAGACGAGCTGCCATCATTGATTTGATTTTAGAGTCAAAAGCTTCGTTCAGACTAGACTTTGCGTTTTCAATAGCCATTTTTTTGATAGCATCCGCTTCTGCGATTGCTTCTTTTAGCAAGTTTGTGTTCATTTCCTTAAAATTTTTTTTTGGATTTACGCCTATTAGAGGTGCAATAGAATTGTTATATTTCAACTCTTTATAAAAAAAAGAGTATTAGGCGAATATTT
>Ga0247723_1000167_pt1 | contig 41562 bp, 40 predicted proteins | sample MSEWelMarce5H_FC_FD_189079 | JGI IMG/M metagenome (GOLD analysis project Ga0247723, IMG submission 189079) | Subsurface sediment microbial communities from gas well in West Virginia, United States - MSEEL Well Study Marcellus 5H_FC | ecosystem: Environmental > Terrestrial > Deep subsurface >... | reverse complement strand
ATTCTTAATTTACTTCTTTCTTATAGCCTCCGGCAGTAGAATAAGTTTTAACAATATTATCTGGTTTATTTTTGAAATGCTTATGCATTACTTCTATATTTTTTGGATCGTCGTCACTAAATCCTATTGATAAGTTTTCTGGATTAAATTTATTAGCAATATCCTTTTTTAAGAATGCTTTTTTATTAAGTACTGCTGCCATTCCTCTAATATAGCTTACAAAATCTTCCATAGCTGATACTTTAGCCTCTTCAGGATTTACCGCCCCTTTGTCATCTCCGAAAGATACTGGATGATACTTATTAAGTTCTAAATACGATTTTATAAGTTCCTCGTCCGTCATTTCATCTTCACCCACAAAAGACCTATATTTTTTTAGATTTTTGATTAACTCATCTTTGTTGATTCCGTTGAACCCTTCTATAATATAGTTATAAATTGCTTCTTTTATAGTGTTAGGATTGTGTCCTCTCGCAGTTATTATCGCAAATATTGAACCGTTATTAATCGCTTCTCTAAAATCATCAAATGCCGGTCCTTTTTTTGCCCTTAAAGAGTCCACCAAAAAATCTTTGTCCCCTTCAGTTCTAAAGTTTCTGAATGGTGAATTCGCATATCCGACAATTTTATTACCTTTATATGTAAATGGTTCTTGACCAATCTTGTGTCTAAACTCCGCGAAATCATCTGTGGACATCCCTACTTCATTACCATCTTCATCTTGAACCAAAATTTTTGTTGGCATGTGAACAATATTATCGTCCCAATCGAACGCATAATACTTGAGGTCCGGTGTTCCCTCATTTTTGAATCCTTCTGTAAACTCTTTTCTCATTTGGCTAAAGGGGGGATATTATCCCCCCATATTTAATTTATTAGATATTTTCGAACGAAGCTCCTGTTGGAGTGATGAAGAATTCGATATCGATGAATTCTAATGCCTTCGTTGGTTTTAAGTATATCTTACCTGTTAATGTATTTCTATCTAAGTCTTCAGGTGTAGAAGAAACTGTTACTCTGAAGTCATAAAGACCTCTATCTCTTCTAATTGAATCTAAGATAGGGTTAACACTATCCAAGAATTGTTGTCTAACGATTTGGTCGTTTTGTTCGAACAACAATCTTACCGCTACTGCTGAAATTAACTTTCTAGCTTGAAGTAACAATCTTCTTACATTCAATCTATTAAGTGCGGTATCAGCAACTTGTAAAGTTTTGTTACCCCAAATTACTGTTCCCACATCAGAGAAAGTTGCGATAGGGTTGATTCTACCTTGATAAAGTGTATCTCTATCTTCTTGAGTCAACTTAACTCTCGCCTTAATTGAATTTACAAGACCTCTTGTGTAACCCGCTGAAGCGAACCAAGGGAATGCGATGTTATCTGTCAACGCTAAGTTTCTACAAACTTCACCTGTTGCAGGTAAGTAGATTTGTGTATTGTTAACAGTATCTCTTGTAAGAATCCAAGGATAGTAAGTTGCTGTGTAGTTAGAATCAATTCCTGTGTTATCCAAGTTATCAACTGCTTCTTGAGAGTAAATGATATCCTGAGGATTACTTGCATCAGGAGTATACATGTTGTAGTCAGGAGTAGTTGCGATATAAACTGAATCCGCTCTTGAGAATTGTACCATGTCAATAGCTTCTTCTACAAGGTTAGAGTTGTTTACATAATCAATACTTGATGTTGCGAATACGTTGATGTTAGTTGATTCAGGGTTTGCGAATGTCAAGATACCAAGTAAGTAAGCGTAGTAATCGGTGTTAGCAAAATCTTGAGTATTGTTAGCTACAATAATTCTTTTGAATAAACCATCTCCAGTTGCGTTTGGATATCTTGTTGAAGGTGCCGCACCTGCCAAATAACCTGTTGCTCCTAATTGGAATCTATCTTGATTAGTTCTAAACTCTCTGTAGATATCCCATCCATCAAATCCACCCGCAAAACATACAGTATATTTTCTTGAGAAGATAAAGTAGTATGGGTTTTCTTGAGTTTCAGGGTCTCTAGTGAAGTCAGCAACACCACATTCGAATGCTGTTTGACCACTTGTCATAAATGAGTTAGCAATTGTTACAACAGTAGCACCTGAGTCCATGTGGAAACCTTTACTCAAATAGTTCCAAGCAGAACCATCAACAGGTAGTGGAGAATTCACCCAATTCAAAGGATTTTGAGTACCTTTATATTGTAAGAATGAATCATCAACGCCAAATTGACTTGAGAATCCTAAGTAACTTCTTCTAACAATATCTCCTGAAGATTCAACAACATCAGTTGGTGCTCCAAAAGGAGGATTATAAATTACCTCACCAGGGAAATAATATTTAGTTTTGAAAATTGGAACTGGTGACGGGTTTGTTACAGAAGAATATTCTCTTTGAGTATATCCGTAGAATCCGCAAGGAATCGCATCAACAGGAGCTTCGTCCGCCATTTCAATCATTATGTATCTTGAAATCAATGCGTACTCACCATCAGTAGAACCGATTTTCTTAGCAACGAAGTTGTTAGATAATGGGTCCATGTTACAATTAGTAAATTTCTCAATAACAACAGGATTAGCATCGGTATCAAAGAAATTTCTAACCAACACGTCAAATGTCATGTTATTGAATGATAGATTACTTATTGAAACTTTAACCTCAGTGTTTGCCGCGTTACCATCAGAAATTGAAACGAACTTGAATAGGTTATAAACTTTATTACCTCTCAATTCAGATACCAAAAACGGTGTACTTGGTGATTTATATTGAGTTACGTTATAAGCAATTGAGCTTGGGTCCTCACTTCTAGCGTCAGGAAGAGCAATCAAATTACAATTCAAACCACGAATGTATCCTTGATTATATGCGTAAGTTAAGGTACTAGGATAAATTTCCTCAACAAATACAGGAACTTCGTTTCTTGATTTACCAAAGTTATCAACACCTAATACTTTCGTAATGTATTTTGATGAAGATGCTGACATTGATGTTTCAAACGAGAAGTTGTCACCATCTTTAGTTACACCTGAAATCAAGAATGACTCAAAAGGTGATTGTGTAACCCCTGAATATTGTTCAGTACAAACTAACTGTAAATCAGTTAATCCACTAACTTCATAAATTGGACCATGATTATCACTGTCCACACTGTTAGTGAAAAGAGAAATACCTCTTGAACGTAAAGTTGCCACTACCATGTTGTTGTAATCTGAATAAGCAGTACCTGAGTAGTTGTAAACTGTACCTGAAATAGTACCCGTAAATGTTGAAGACGCTCCAGATGTTAATGAACTAACATAATAGAAGAAAGAATATCCCGAGTAAGCATTTCCAGATGTAATATCAAAGTTGGCATAGTACCAAGGATCGTTTTCGTCTGAAGATAAGTCGTTTGTAGCAATATTTACGGTATCACAACCATATTCATTAATCAAATTTGAATAATTGGCGGTCAAATCATAAAAATCATTTTCAGGAAGAACCCCATAAACAACTGCAGTATTCGCAGATAATGAAGGAGTATCCATTATAGAATCTAAATTACTAGTAAAATCCAATGCTAAAGTAGAAGTACTACCATCTGATAGTCTATATTGAGTATTGAAATTTGCTAAAACTTGTGGAGGTAATGCTCCACCTGTAAAGATTACAGTGTTACCTGAAGAAGAACCTGAAAAGTTTGCTGACCATGTTGTTCCTGTTACAGGATTAAGACCCACTGTTAATGGGTCAACATTTGCAACAACTTTGATACTCCAAGAAGGTCCTGCGTCGTAACCGGAAAGACCCAAAATTCTTGTAACAAAAAGTTGGTTAGATTGTTGTAAATATGACTTAGCAATGTAAGCCGCCTCATACTTTGGGATTTGTGTGTTTATAAATTTTGTAGGTTCAGTACCTCCAAAAAATGCTTGAAACTCATCGTAGTTCGTGATAAAGATAGGTTCGAAAGCGGGGCCTTTAATTGTTTCCCCCACTAAACCTAATGTAGTTACACCTACACTTTGAGCTACAAATGATAAGTCAGTTTCAGACGTATATACTCCAGGTGATACGTATACCTTTTGATTTACTTGTGTTGCTTGAAAAAACATAGTTCAAAATTATTGTTAGCAAATTTATTTTAATGATAAATATTCATATCTATATGAAAAAACTTGACTTTTGAATATCTATTTGTAAGGAGTATGAATTTATTCTACCTTTTTTCTGCCTATGAAAACAACCAAAGAAATAAAGAATATTAAAATATCCCCTGAAGCACACGAGATATTAAAAAAGTACTGTGAGAAGCGTGGGATAAAAATATATAAGTTTTTGGAAAATCTTATAGTTGAGAAGTGTAAAGAAAAAAAAGATATCTACGGAGAGGATTAAACCAATTGAGATTCGAACTTAATTGTTGACTCTAAAGTGTTATTGGTTTTAACCACATCAATCCTTAAAATATCATTTGTGGTGATTTGAATTTCTGAAACATCGGTTCCAAAATAATCACCATTTATAAACACATCAAAACTATCTACGTTTGTAGTTCCTACCAAAGACATGTTGGCGGTGAAATCAATAACTTCACTTAAACTATCGTTTCCTACAATGTATAAAAAGTTAGATAAAAACTCATCAGGGTTTTCAGGAAACTTTGGTCTTCTTCTTTTTAATACGGTAGTATCCAATTCCATAATTTGAGCAACTCTAGCTATTGCTGGTTTGACTTGGAATTCTTCTTCATCGATTAGATAACCCAACATAGTAAAATCATAATTCTGAATAAAATATTTTCTGGCTTCTAAAGTTGTTTGAGATTCGTCGGAAATATTATTAAGAATAATTGGAACGTACTGTCCTTTAATAAAGGTATATGCTTGTCTTGATGAAAACTTCTGCATGATAACTTTATTAAGTTGGTTCAACTCCCTCATTCTATTACAAATAATTTTAACACTATAGTTAATATCTACAGGTACTGGTTGTGGAATTGTGTATATGTCCATGCCTTGTTCATTACCATTCCAAGTTGGAACCGAAGCATAATAAAATTGTTTTCTATTTGGAATTGTATATTGTAAAGAAGGATTAGTTCCAAACTTTACTTCAGGTTGTCTAACTACAGTTATGAATGGAGGTTCGGGATTGAAATCAAGATTTGTAAATAACGCAGTTTCAGTATATTGTGTCCAATTTTGAGTTGTAATAATAATGTCTATCATAGGAATGATTTTTCCTGCGGTTACAACTTGTAAATCTTCCTTAACAAAATCAAGCATACCCCTATCCAAATCAGCATGTAATACTGACTTTGGTAAATAAGTCCCATCTTTATTTATAAAATCAAGAAGTTGTTCTCTTCTTGCAGACAAAGTCTTCTTTGGAACTAAAGGTAATGTAGGTTTTACTTGTTTTGGTAACGCCATTTTATTTTTCTTCTAAGTTTTCAGAGTTATCGTGTCCACATTTATGACACATATATGGGTCTTTCCCTCCGTCAGATAATTCCCAAGACCAACCACAATTATCACAAATAACTTTACCATCAACAATGGCTTCGATAATTTTATTTAATTGTGATTCAGTTATTATGTATCTCATTATATTCCTCTAAATTCATTTTCACTTACATAAGTTGCCATTACAGTCCTATAGAAAGGTTTATAACCACCATATGTATGCTTATTATCTGATTTCACAAATCCATCATCACTCACTACATAATATCTTACTCGGTCTTCAGATTCATAATACCCAAAATAGTCCCCCATAAAGATTTCAACACCCATATCATCGAGAGTTTTTTGGTAAATACTAAACTTCATATTACCAGGTTCCTTCTGTTCAACTTTTGTATTACCAAGAAATTTACTTGTAGGTGCCATGACTTGTACCAAACCTTTCAATTCAACAGGGGCAAGAAATTGAATCCCGTTTTCCAAAACCTCACCATAAACATCGTCAGTTTTTGTTTTTCTTCTATCAACACGATAAAGGATTACAGTGAAATTCATATCACCAATTAACCACTCCTCACCCATACCAATGTCCAAAGCATAATCCTCCGCTCCGAAAAATTTACCTAATCTTGTAATTGGAACTAACTTTTCTCCCATTATATATTTGTTTAATTATGAAAAGGGTAATATATCCTATATTGATAAATACTCAGTTTATAACTATATTTTAGCCAAATATTTTTTCTTATAGATGGATATAAGTTTAGAATCAAAAGCATTATCCCTATTGGAATCCTATGAAGGAGGAAACAATTATTTACTTGAACTAAAAAGGAAGTCTCAATTAAATAAAAGGTTCTATCCAACAAGAAGCCAATCGGATTACATTATCAATAACCATAACACCCAACCTAAGGTTGCTAAAAAGTGGGTAATATTAGATGCGTACTTCGCAAAGAAGTTAGCAGACGATAAATTATATACCGTAATCCCCGATAAAGTATGGGTTGAAAAATTATTGTGTGACACAGAAAAGGCATTCCACATTTGGGGTAAAGTATTTGAAAACGAAGAATTCCACGATTTTTGGTTACCCAAAGCCGCAATCATCAAAGATAATTCAGTTAAGGATGTTGTAATTGATTACGACAAATATTCTCATAGACCGCCACTTCAACATCAAAAAGAAGCAGTTCAAAAACTTGTAGAGAATAAAAAGTTTATTCTTGCCGATGACATGGGTTTGGGAAAAACTACCTCCACTATTATCGCAGCATTAGAGACAGGGGCAAAGAAGATTCTTATCATCTGTCCTGCAACTCTTAAGATTAACTGGAAACGAGAAATAGAAAATTACTCTGACAGATCCATATTCATATCTGAAGGAAAAACTTTTAGTACCGAACATGATTTTGTAATCATAAACTACGACATTATCAAAAACTTTCATGACACTAAGAAAAAAGATGAATCGCAAGTTATTGCTGCCAATTTTGATTTGGTGGTCGTTGACGAAGCTCACTATATCAAGAATCCTACGGCCCAAAGAACAAAACTAATAAATGACATCGCCAAAAATGTTGATAGATTATGGTTATTGACTGGTACTCCGATGACCTCAAGACCAATGGACTATTTCAACTTATTACATCTAATAGAATCACCTGTCGCCAAAAATTGGATGGCTTACGCAATTAGATATTGTAGTGGGTATCAATTTAATGTGGGGGGAAGAAAAGTTTGGAATGTTACAGGTTCGTCCAATTTAGAAGAACTTCGTGACCGAACAACTGGTCTTGTCCTACGAAGACTCAAAGAAAACGTGTTGGATTTACCTGAGAAAATAATCACCCCTGTTTACTTGAGATTGAAGTCAAAGGCGTACGAAGAAGTGATGGGGGAATATTACGATTGGTACGACAAAAATCCTGAAGAGTCCAAATCACTTACCGTTCAGTTTACCAAACTCACGAAAGTACGACAAATCATTGCCGATGAAAAAATAAGTCAAACAATTGAACTTGCAGAAAATATTATTGAACAAGATAAGAAAGTAATTATCTTCTGTAATTTTACTGACTCACTCAATAAGATTTGTGAACACTTTGGAAAAACGGCAGTAAAAGTTGATGGGTCAATGTCAAAACCTGAAAGGCAAAAAAGTGTGGATAATTTCCAAGAAAACGATAAGGTTAAAGTGTTTGTGGGGAACATAAAAGCCGCAGGTGTTGGATTAACATTGACCGCAGGTGAAGCAGTAATAATGAATGACCTATCATTTCTACCATCAGACCATGCTCAAGCGGAGGACAGAGCATATAGATATGGTCAAAAAAATAATGTCTTGGTTTATTATCCAATATTCGAAAACACAATCGAAGGAATTATCTATGACATATTAAATAACAAAAAACAAGTAATCGCAACTGTAATGGGTGACAACCTAAATTCCTCCGATATGGCTGAAGAAATTTTGAAGAGAATAAACGAAATCAGAAAATAAAGAGGTTTCGTATTATTTATAGTAAATAAAAGCCAACAATGAATAAAACAGAAAAGAAGATTCAACAACTCGAATTACAGATTGTAGAACAAAAAGTGACGAGAGAAAAAGAGTTGTTAATCACAGAAATGAAAAAAATTGGGATAGAAAAACTACCTTATTCCTACTCAGCCCTCAAACAATTTATTGACCCCGAAACAATGGACTTCCATTATAATAAACATTATAAGGGATATGTCGATAAGTTAAACGATGCGCTCTCCAAGAAAAAGTATGGGGATTTAGAATTAGAACAAATAATCAAAACCATAAGTCGATTTGACAAAACAATTAGAAATAATGCGGGTGGAGCATTTAATCACGCATTATTTTGGAATATGTTATCGCCCGAACCAAAAAAACTCAAAGGTGATCTATACAAAAAAATTGTAAAAGAATTCGGTAGTTTTGTTTCATTCAAGAAAAAATTCGAAGAAATCGCAAAGGAAAGATTTGGTTCAGGTTGGGTATGGTTAGTCCTTACAGGAAGAAACAGATTGAAAATTATGTCCACCGCAAACCAAGACAACCCTCTTATGAACATTATAGAAGGTGGAGGCTTTCCATTGTTAGGATTAGATTTATGGGAACACGCATACTATTTGAAATATAAAAACAAAAGAGATGAATACATATCTAACTTTTGGAAAGTAGTGAATTGGGACTTTGTTTCTAAACTTTATGAAATGAAACTTGAAACAAAACTTTTGGAATCCGTACAATTCAAAAAACTTTTATCAGAAGCCAAGTCAGAGGCTTGTAGTTTTACAGAGACCGAGATATATAGAAACTTATTTAACACTAATAAAACAATTAAATACAAATATAGAGAAGGTATTGATAAAATATTAATGGAAGTTTTTCGTGATTTGTATGTAAGTAATCCACCCGAAGGTGAGTTAACAGGAATTTTTGGTTTGGAATCCGAAGGAAGGTCAGTTATCAATAAACTAAACACAAACTACACTACATTCTGTCTTTTACTTAATGACGTAAACCAAGTAATTCGTACAATGAAAGGTAAAATACCAATATCGTTTGTAGGGAAAACTCCCGAAGAACAAGTAAAAGAAGTTGAGAGATTTGTGGCGGCATTAAATCATTTCAAATTTAGAATATTTGATTTGAAAAGTTCAACTTTTGTAAACATCATGAAAACTTTACAAGGAAGACATGATGCGGGTGAAAAAAGGGAGCAAATTGTCGCTGCGATATTGAAGAGGTTTTTCAAAGGTCAAGTAAAAATAGAACTTATTGGCAAATTAGGTCATGAAGTGGATGCCTATGATGGTATTGATCTTAAACTAATATATGGGGATAGAACTGAAACTGCTCAAGTAAAACCCTTCCAAGAAAAAATAGTTGATGAAGAAAATGGAACGATAACTTTACTTGGCACTGCTCAGGTCCAACCGTACACAACCGACTTAATGATTTTTCAAAAAGGCAGAAATGTTTTGATTTTCAATAAAAACCCAAAAATTGTTGATGGAAATTATGTGTTTCCAATCGATGGTTTGAAGTTAAACATCGAATAAACATTTTGTGAATATTTATATTATATGTCAGCAATACCAGAACCAGAAAGAAGTAGGATATACACTAGAATTAAACACCAATTAGGTGCTCCTCTTAGAAGTGTAGAACTTGAAGATGAAATGATGGATTCACTAATGGAATTAGCTATTGGAGATTATGAAGAATATATCTTACAATGGCTAATTGATTCACAGTGGGTGAACCTCGTCAACTTAAACATGAATGAAAGGTCAGTTGCCAGAGCTTTGGTGACTCGAACTATGGATTTTGAACAACAATTTAGTTATTCATATTCGAAAATTGTTGGTCTTCAGACTGAAGGTCCGTGGGTTCTAAAGAAAGATTATTTCATTCTAAGTGCTAACACACAAACTTATGAAATTCCGGCAGGACGAGAAGTAAACGAATTATTATGGTTCTCTAACCAAGCTTGGAATGCATTTGGTTTAGGTGGAATTGGTGGATTTGGTATGGGTGGTGTTGGATTAGGAGCAAGTGAGGCGGGATACGCTCAAATGGGTTATCAAGGGTCTTACTTTATGATGTCAGGGTTTGACTACTTGGTTAGAATGCAAGAAGCAAATATCCTGAATAGAATCTTGGGAGGTTCCTTAACCTACAGAATTACAGGTCTTCCTGATGGAAAAAAACTTATTCATTTGTATAATACTCCTGGTGGAAAATTCAATTGGTTAAACTATAACCTTTATGTCGGTAAAGCGGTATGGTATTGGTATTACGATGTTGAACCAGATAGTAGAGCAGATTGTTTGAAAAACAATCCTGATATTATTAAACTTCCTACCGATGTACCTATTGAAGAATTGACTTGGACGGACATAAACGTACCAGGGCAACAATGGGTTAGAAGATGGTTTACAGCATACTGTAAAGAAACATTAGCAAGGGTTAGAGGAAAATATAGTGGAAACCTTAAAACTCCAGATAGTGAACTTACCATGGACTATCAAAGTTTGTTAACAGAGGCTAAGGATGAGAAAACTAAATTGATTGAGGAATTAATCGGGGCTGAAGGTTGGTTAACAAGAATGAGACCTGACAAAGTCATGGAAAGAGAAGCACTTATCGCTGAAAATCTAAATAAACAAATGAAGTTCAGAGCAATGCCTCGGCAAATTTACGTAATATAATATGGCAATAATTAAATCTATATCATCCAAAAGAATAATTAGAGGTGAAGTTATTAACGCTTCAGAGATTTCTGTAGTATCAGAATCTAGCTACAAAACTAATGGTGAGAGTTGTATTATTGTTAGAGGTGTTCTACAATCGGTAATCATTTTAGATTCATCTAACACTGACCACGTGGTTGTAAAATCAATGACAAACCTCACCATACTCCCCGATGTTGGAAAAATCGATGAGGAATACGATGAGGTTATTGTTGATAAATTTGCCTGTATTGAATTTAGATTCGTGGGTGGAAACTGGTATATCCTATCAAGTGACGGACTTAAACAGTCGTAAGTTTTTCTTCCCAACCTTCTTCAGCCAAATCATACATGTAGAAAGGACTTAGTCCTCTTCTTTCCCAATATTTTAATTCGGCTTCAGTAATATCCAATACATCTTCTTTCAATCTGTCTTGGTCTCCATCTGCTAAAGGTTGTCCGTTAATCAACTCACATTGTGATGTAGTAAAAATTCCCCTCTTTTCAGGTTCATTAACAATCAAACCATTTCGAACTTCTTCCTGAAATACAACCATCAAAGGTTCAATTCTTTTGTTGAATGTAACGATGGCTCTTGGTATGTTATAATCACCAGTTAGGTCAGGGTTATTACTAAGAATATCCTTATCTAACATATAACAATTAATCATAACTCCATCAGTAATAAGTTTTGCTTTAGGGTCATTAAATACATTCAAAGCATTTGTATCTTTGATTTGTTTAGGTGTCATTTTTTGTACATCGCCCTGAGAGGCTTTCGTACCATTATTAACATACATGATTACATCCCCCAAGTTCACATTCAAATTTTCTTGAATCGCAAGTTCCATGTGTGCCATCCGAGACATACTATTGCCTGCTTTAGTTTTGGTTGTTAATCTTTTCTTATATTCATCGAGACTCAACTTAACTTTAGCTCTCTGAGCAATTTTGGATAGTGGAATCTTTTTGTCGTAAATCTTTTGGAGATATTCATAGTAATATTCCACAAACTCTTTTCCATTTCCTTGTAACAACATTTTAATTCCTTTATCCAAAAACTCCTCGATATAGATTGGAAGTTTCTTTGATTTGATACTATTACCTGTCAGTTTGATTTTACCCTTCGCATCCATAACCGCATAGTTTTTACGAGCCAAGTTAATACATGACGGCCAAACACCATCGGTATCCAACGCCATTTCACCTCTCATGAATATGTCATTGTACTCAGCAACGTCAGCTTCAGGTCCATAATATTCTTTGCCCAACTTTACTTTCCAATTCAGTCCACGTCCAACATAAACTCTATTTTTAGCATCTTCAGGTGTGGAAAAGTTCACCCCGTCAGTATCCATTACCAGTGGAACATAACCCTTCGCCATGAAGAACTTAATCATTTGACGTAGGTATTGTCTACCTGTACAAGTAATCTGTTCACCCATATACATGTCACCCCAAGCATAAACCTGAGGAGCGGATAACGCACCGAACATGGAGTTAATGAAGATTTTGATTGGCAATTGTTTGTTACCATATGACTCGGACTTTTTACGGTCAGATTCATAAAATTGTTCCGCCAAGTTCTTGTATTTGATACGAGTATCTCGGAACCACTTCAACATACCTTTCATCGCACCCGTGACATCACAGTCAGGAAATACATCGTGTACCAACTGAATGGAGGGGTATAGTGACGAGAAGTCAAGTTTGAGTACGTCTTTACTGTATCCTACCTTAAGTAGTCGTGAAAGACCTCCAACGAAGTCAGTCTTTGATTCTTTAGCAGGTATCGCAATATTATGCTTATAAGACCACGCCATCATCAACATTTTCCATAAGGTAGCAGTACCCATAGTAGATACTCTCTCATATGTTGTTGGAATCATCGCAGCAAGTAAGAATGAACCTTGATTGAATTCTTGGTCAACTTTCAAGGTTTCGTCCAAGTCATCGTCAAGATATCTTTCTACCAAGTTGTCTCCTGTTACTTTAAGATAAACATCAGTTCTATCCTCACAAATCTTGTCTATCTTGGGGTCTTGTCCAACTTTGCGATAGTTACCATTTTGAGTATTCAACCAAAACTCTTCTTTCTTAGCATAAAACGGACCGATGTCCAAGTGGTCAATATAAACTCGGTCAGGTGCCTCAGCGTTAATATATTGGGTAATATACTTCAAACCCGCAGACTTAATACTTGAATTGATTGCTTGTGCTCGTCTTACCGCATGAATAATATCAATTACATTATATCCCCAAATGGAAGTCTGAGTATACAACTCAACTTCGTTAGCAAGCTTCAACATGCCCTCTTTTCTTGTGAAAGAGTGGTCGGGGTGTAATGAACGACAAATCTTCTTTGGGTCAATGTTCAAGATTTTACATCGTTCGAATATCCAATGCCAGTCGAAGTTTGCGGAATTATATCCACCAATAATACTTGGTTTCAATTCATTAATAATATTGAAAAACTCTATGATGGCACCTCTTTCTTGAGATTCATCAATACATTCAATTACTTTATGATATCCTTTGTTGGTTTTGATTCCAATCATGAATATACGACCGTCTTTAGGTTCCAAAGCGGTCGTTTCCAAGTCAAATACCAAACGGGTTACTTGATTATAATCTTCAAATCCTTTGAACAATCTTTTTTCTTTCGAAACAAGATATTGTTCTACAGGAGATAAAATCATTATTTTTTCTTTTGTCTTTTCTCCCCACGGATCACATCCACCTTCTCTGAAAAATTGAATAAGTTCACGATATCCTTTCAGAGATTTAACCATAAAGGTCATACCTCTTTCTAATCTTTCATTACCGTGTGTGTCAAGTTTTTCAATCATGATACCATGTTTGGTCATGGCTTCCTTTTGAGCGGCTTTTGAACCGCCATAAAAGTTGATGTCTCGTAAGTCACCAACCCACGCAAATGGAGTAAACGTATCCTTACGGATTTCTTTACCTTTGCCTGGAATTTCTTTGATTTTGTAAATGGAGTTGGAAGCGTAGTCGAACTCAATGGCGACTATAAATTCTTCGGGGTCGTTTCCGTGTAGGAACGATTCAATTTCTTTTTCTGTAAACATTTTCTATACACGAGTGGTTTATTGGCTTTCACACTAACGTGAAGTTTACCTTACTCATCGAGTATAAATATAACGGAAATTTGTGTCTTGTCAAATTAGCAACATGCAGTTTCAGAAATAAAACTGTCTTGTATATTAATAAAAAGTTCTTCTCTGATTGGAAGAATCAAACTACCTTCGTCATTTCTGATTAGGAATTGACCCTGATATCTTCCAGGAGTATTTGTGTCTCTTGAGGTGAACTTGAAATAAATATAGTATTCGGGAGCGGCTCCCAAAGGTAAAATTAAATTAACAATTTCACAAGGTGCTGAAACAATCTTTGGAATGCCTGTTTCCACATCAATCATGGTAAAAAATATTGTTGAGACCTCAAGGTCTTCCATGAGTTGTTGGTAACCTGATCTGCCATCCTTTACCACTTGCATTTTCAAAACAGGCAAAGTTGCATTTTTTTTGATGTAGAACTCCATTCTTTTTGTTTATTAATAAATATATCGTATATTTGTTTAATAAAAGTGAAACTTTAATCATTCATCAGATATTTATAAAATATGGCAAGACCTACAAAATTAGAAGAAGACCGAAAAGTTAAATTTGGTATCAGTTTAGACCCCGAAATATTTAATCGGATGGTTAATGACAAAATAAAAAAATCCACCTTAATCGAAAAATTACTGAAAGAATATTATGGAAAAAAAGATTTGTACTAAGTGTAAGGTTGAAAAAGATGTTTGTGAATTTAATACGAGAAAGAATCGTAAATCTAAATACACAAGTCAATGTAAATTGTGTATTTGTGAAAATGGTAAAAAATACAGAGAGAATAATTCAGATTTAATTAAATCTCGTAAAAAAATATATTACGATAATAATAGAGAAAATTTGAATGAAAAAACTAGAGAATGGTATCTAAAAAACTCAGAACGAGCACTTCAACAAAAAAGAAATCACTATCAAAAAAATAGAGAGTTAGTATTAGAACGGTCAAAGTTGTGGTCTAAAAATAATCGGGATAAAGTTAACGATTACATTAAAACTAAAAAAGAAAAAAATCCTTTATTTAGAATTGAACTTAACATAAGGGGTAGAATTAAACAATACCTAAGTCAAAAAAATATAACAAAAAGAAATAAAACTTATGATATTGTCGGAATTGAAATAAATGATTTGAAAAATCATTTAGAAAAGCAATTTACAGAAGGAATGAATTGGGATAATTATGGTATCTATGGTTGGCATATTGACCACATAATACCATTATGTTCCGCAAAGGATGAAAATGAATTACTCAAATTATTCCATTACACAAATCTTCAACCCTTATGGGCTGAAGATAATCTAAAAAAGAATGGTAGAATATTGATTTAACATTCTTTTCTAAGACCTCGTTCGTAATGTTCAAAACGATCGTGTTCGGTTGGAGTTAACAATAAAATTCCAGGGTTAATTACTCCCTTTTTAGTTTCTTGATACATAAATGACATCCAAGTCTGCTCGAATGGCGATTGAAATTTAGTATCTAAAAACATCTTTTGGTTTCCAATTCTACTGACAATCTGAGGCCAGTTACAGTAATAAATTTCTCCTTTGGCATATGGTAATCCCTTATGAGATAAAACCGCATGGAATTCTGTCTTAGGGGCATTAGGGTCTAGGCCAATTTCGGGTAGCCTGGGTTTACCTGGCCAAAATTCTGTCCTAATATGTTGCGGAACATTATACCAACTCCACTGCACACCATTATCACCATAAAATTCAGTGTAATTTAACTTTAAGAAATCTAAATTTTCTTTTTTAATAATTTCTAAAGATTTACTGTATAAGTTAGGGACATATCTATTGAACCCATTTCTACAAACCTTTCCTTCATTTGGAAAGAAAAACATATCATCTTCGAAAAACAAATAATAATCTAAATCAGTTTCATTTTGAAAATGTTCCGCAACCCATTGTCTTCCTCCACATATTCCTAAGTTATCTTTTTTAATATGTTCAAATCCATATTCTTGGCAAATCTTTGAGTATTCTTCAGTAGTTGACAAGTCGCTTGAATTATCTAACAAAAATTTACTTGTTTTGTTAATATAATCTTTATCATACGCCAACATAGAATCAATTAACGTCTTGAATTGTTTTGGACTATTAAATGTGATTACATATAAACCTACTTTATTTGTATCCAAATTATTGGTTACTTGTACGGAACTTTCATTTTTAACTTTTAAGGTGTCGTTTTTAAGGTCTTCAAAAAATTTACCAACCAATCCGTTAGATTCGATTTCAAAGTAATTAAATAAGTCAGAATGTTTATAGCACATAATACTAAAGATTGACTCTTCAGTTCCCATGTATCCTTCTTCTAAAGTACTTTTTAACAATCCATAATAGATTCCATTTACATCACCAATTGTGTGTTTAGGGCCACCAAAGAAACCACCTCGGGCAACTTTATTAACTTTGGAACCAGCAATAGAATTTAACTTATTATATTCGAATCCATGAATTTCTCTTTCAGCATCATAAGGAAAACAAATGAATGAAAACTTTGAAATGTATTTGGACAAGTTATTCAAAACTTTATCATGAGTGAAGTATCCTGGATGTACGGTATTAGTTAATCCACCATCAATCCAAAACATATATTCAGAATTAAACTGGTCCATTATTTTGGCATCATGTAACAAAAACATTTTTGACATGACCAAAGGATTGTAGTTTTCCAATCGACCTTGTGTAGATTCCTTTAACCATCCTGATAAATTATACCATTCAGGATTTGTTCTAATTTTTTGAATCAACGGAAAAAATTCAGAGTTAGTAAACCAACTAAGTGGTCGGGTAATAAATTGAGTATTTTCAGAATTTCTTCTTTCAAAAACAAATGATTTTAATTCTTCGTCTCCGAAAACAATTAAATTCTCTTCAACCTTTAATAGTTGTTCAAACTTATCTAAATAATGTTGGTATGACCTGCTCCAACCTTCAGTTAATTCACCTCTCCCAATGTCCCAAATACCTGTGACTAAAGTTATATTACTCATATATTTTATTAAATTCTTCTAATATTTTATAAAAACTTTTATTTTGTTGGAATAATTCTTCCGACGTTCCTCTTGGTGCGTTATCTCTACACCACCAAATGTCAAAATGTTTTCTTTCGAAAAGTTCTTTATGATTATAATACATAAGGGTCATGACATTCTCTTCATGTGGAATACCCTTATCTTCAGATATAATGTTTTGAATATAGTTTTCAAACAAAGTAACCATTTCGTCCCACTTACTTTTGTGACCACCAAAAAGTCCTCCGATTATATGTAATCCTCTATCGAATTCTTTATACCATTTTCTGTCTACAGTACCTGACCAAAAATTTCTATCGTTTTCTTTTCCGATAATCAAAAACTTATCTTTGGTTTCTTCGATAACATTTTTCAAAAATTCATTATTGAATAAGGAACTTTCATAATATCTTCTAACTAAACCATCGTGAGTCAAATATTTTAATGGAATCAAACCGCAGTGAGATAAACCAGCATCAATCCAATAATAATAGTCGTATGATTTATCTTCGTTCCACCACCAATGAAATTTTGAATATTGAATTTCTACACATCTATCAGACTTTTTGGTTTCGTCAATATTTTTATATTGATTAATTAAATCTCTGAATTTTGTTTGTGAAATATCAAATGTCTGAAATTTTAATTTTTCGGGGGAAATTTGATTTTCTTCATAAAAGAATTTAATTAGTGAATCTAATTCTCTATCTGAAGTGTAACACAAAAAATCTGCGTCTGTCATCTTAAGTAATGATAACAAACTATATCTATAATGACCTCCCCTGTTTGTTCTTCCACCAAACTCAGTTCCATATAAGTCACTATATATTGAAGTTATAAATTTAACTGACATAATAAAATTTATGATGTTCGTTTTTATCTTTCATTTCTTGGACTTTATACTGGTCCATAAATTCATTAGGTATTTTTCTTGGTGCCCACCTGTTCCAATTATATGTTTGCATATACCAATTGTTGTACATACCTTCCGATATATTAGAATAATTCGATTTCTGTGGAGCAATTGGTAATATTGGTGAATAACTTTGATGTTTTTGAACTATGAACTGATAGGTGTAATCATCTAAAGCAAAGTAATATTCTCCACTTGTAGTAAACGCGGTTTGCGAAATATCAAAAATTTTGTCATAAATTGACTCATCATAAATCACCATGTTAGCACCGTAAATCCCTCTACATTCTGGCGGAGCTTCAGGAGTATTCGTCATGTCAAACAATAACTCATATTTGCCACTAACATTTATGGGTCTATTTTGTGTTGGACCTAAATTAAACATTGCGAACTCCAAATCAGAACAAGTTCCTTCGATTTGTTCCAATAAATCCTTCGCATATGGCATAAACCCACAGTCATCTTCAATTAACATCACTCTTGGATATTTTCTTTCTTGAGCAATTTTAATAATTTCGAATGTGGATTTGGTAATACCCATGTATGAGTTTGTATCTACTGCAGAAAACCTCTCGAAATCCCAACCAATATATTCCATTTCTTTTGTAATGGATTCCATCCTGTCGGGTCTTCTATCCAAATTGATGACAAACTTTGGTATTTCAGAAAACTTCATTAACTAACGTGATTGTGATTTAATTGTCCTGTTAATCTATCACACCAACCTTTAGATTCTGAGTGAGGCCAAACGACCCAGTATGATGGTAACACTGTTGTAGGAAATTCTCTCCATACTTTACAATATTTATCAGGGTCTCTCATAAATCCAGCAATTTCATTTTTGTCGGCATCTTTTCGGTAAATAGTTTCATCATTTGGTCCGTGAAAGGCAACAACCCAAAAATCATAATCTTTTTCAGGAACACTTGAATATCCAACATCAATACAATGCTTATAGATAGTTGAGAAACTATTTTTCCATTCTTCCTCATCTTCAATCAGAGGACTTGGCGGATATTTTTTGTCTAAACAATGTTGGTCAACTGCTCTTTTTTCAAATAATAAACCTGAATATTTTTCATATTCTCTGAGTGTTCTAACTGTACCAAACCCATAAGGACCGTCATGTCCTTCTTGAGTTTCACCATCCATACCAAATAGTTTTCTATTTGTTAAGTGAGAATGTTTGTTTTTGTCTCCCCACGTCTTATCGTCATCCCACTGCTTGGTTCTACCTTTACGGGTATACTCATGGTATACAACAGGAATATGAGGGTGGAACAAGTCGTAACCCCATGTATATGCTCTTGCAGCAATTGAAATTTCTTCCCCGTGGAAATAGTATTCAGGATTGTGTTGTACTTCAGTTGAGAATTGTCCGAGTGTAAAACAGAAGTGTGCGGAATAGAATCTTGAGGTAACTGGTTTTGTCATTTCTCTCCAACCTGGAATTGTTTCAGGTAAAAAGAATACCGCTCCTTCAGGAATAAATCTATCGAATGCCATTCTCCATGCGTCTTGAGCTCGGCCTGCTGGATCGTTTTCAGGGTCAAATGAAGGAACATAGCCTGTTAACAAAGGTTTCTTATATCCATCTTTTTGTAATCCTTTAATCATCTTGATTAATACATCATCCCAATCCTTAATGAATCTCATGTGAGAGTCGATTTGCATGGTATATTCCTCTCCACCATAAAGTTGTTGTGTCAAATTTCTTGCCCAACAAACACCTTTGGATTCTTGATATGGAATGTCTAAGATTTTGAATCTTTTATCTTTTCTAAATTCATCTAAATTATCGAATCCGTCTGATTCACTATATTGTCTTGCGATACCAAATACCAAGTTGCTTGGTTTTTTTGCGTTCGCAATCATATCTTTAAGGGTTGGAACCAACTGTGGGTCTCTGTAAGATGCTATCTGAATAAAAATTTTCATGTGATTTATATTTTTACTATAAAATAAAAAAACCCTCCGTAAAGTGGAGGGTTTTTGAATATATAATTTTTTTTTAATTTTAAGTAGCTGTTGGAGTAGGGGTTGCTGTCGGAGTTTCTGTATTTGTTGGAGTTGGTGTTGGAGTTACAGCATCTGTTATTGTTACTACTAAAGTATCTGTTGATGAAAGTGGGGCTGCTCCAGAAGTTACTCCAATTGTTAAAGGTATTCCGATTGATGGATTTGAACTTAATAGAAATCCATTTAGAACAACTGTAAAACCAATATTTCCTGTACCTGAGACAGCTACTGATGGATTGTTGTTAGTAGTTCCGTGGTCTGCTGAAAAGGCCTGACCGCCAGTGAGAGGGAAGCTTCCCGTAGCATTTGTTAATGGGATAGGTCCTGATATATCAGAAAAACCTGTTATTTGTGCGCCTCCAATGGCATTGTTTACGAATACTGTGTTATATACTCTAGTTTCCGTTGGTGTTGGAGTTGGTGTTTGAGTTGGTGTTTCAGTATTGGTTGGAGTTTGAGTATTGGTTGGAGTTTGAGTATTGGTTGGTGTTGGAGTATTTGTTGGAGTTTCTGTATTAGTTGGAGTTTGAGTATTGGTTGGAGTTTGAGTATTGGTTGGTGTTGGAGTATTTGTTGGAGTCTCTGTATTAGTTGGAGTTGGAGTGTTTGTAGGAGTTTGAGTATTTGTAGGAGTTTGAGTATTTGTAGGAGTTTGAGTATTTGTTGGAGTGTTCGTTGGAGTTTCAGTATTAGTTGGGGTTGGTGTGTTAGTCGGAGTTGATGTGTTTGTTTGAGTTGGTGTATTAGTTGGAGTTTCAGTATTAGTTGGAGTCACGGTATTCGTAGGAGTATTCGTAGGAGTTTCACTTGGTGTTGGAGTATTAGTTTCAGTTGGTGTTGGAGTTAATCCCTCAGTCACACTTGGTGTTGGAGTTGATGTGTTTGTTGGAGTGTTCGTTGGAGTTACACTTGGTGTCGCAGTATGCGTTGGTGTTGGAGTATTTGTACTTGTTGCGGTCACACTTGTAGTTGGAGTAACAGTTTCCGTTGGTGTTGGAGTATTTGTGCTTGTTGCCGTCACACTTGTAGTTGGAGTAACAGTTTGCGTTGGTGTTGGAGTATTAGTTCCTGTTGCCGTCACACTTGGTGTTGGAGTTGGAGTTCCAGTATTAGTCGCAGTTACACTTGGCGTAGGAGTGTTAGTGGCAGTATTAGTTGGTGTTACAGTTGGAGATGGGGTTAAACTTGGCGATGGAGTCGGAGTATTAGTTGCCGAAATCGGTGGAAATGGACCCTCATCTATAAAAGATATTGATGACTTGAAAGCGGGTGCCACAGTATAGGTTCCACCAATAACCCAAATGTTTTTAGTTTGGTTTGGAAGTAATTCAACTTGATAATCCCACATTGAATCATCACATCTTCTATAACTAAAGTTAACTATTGTTGAACCCGTGTTCGTTAAAGTATATTTGCTACAAGCCATTTTTAGAAATATTTTATATTGATAAATAGATTATAATGGAGGAAATACTCCATCGTCAGTTAAACTTATATTTTGTTTGAAAGATGGTGCCACCGTATAAGTTCCGGTTAATACCCAAATATTTTTCGTTTGATTCGGGGATAGTTCAACTTGATAATCCCATAAATTGTCGTCGCATCGTTGATAACTGAAATTAACTATTGTCGATCCAGTATTTGTTAAAGTATATTTACTACATGCCATCTTTATTATTCTTTAATTAATAAATACCACGAATTATCGCATTTTATTTTTTAATTTTTTATTAATTTAGATTAATCCATATTTAGGTAGGAGTAACCGTTGGAGTGTTTGTTGGAGTCTCAGTCGGAGTAAGGGTTGGTGTTGCAGTATTTGTTGGAGATACTGTCGGAGTTGGTGTTGGCCCTGGAATAGTTATGGGGTAATTGGTTGCATATGTCGGTACATAACAATTATAAGTCCCCCAATAATAATCTGAAATATATTCGAAAGGAAATACTTGAGTACCCAAATCAATAGTTCCTCCTGATTCAGGATGAAATGTTACATTTGTTGTTTGACCACTCAAATTTTGACTCAATATTCTTACACCTATTGCCATATCTTAAATACCCCAAAAAAATTATTCAATTAACATATTCCTGTATTAATTATTAAAGTACCACTTAGTTGTACAAATTTCGCTCCATCTGAAATTGTGAATTTACCACCGACTGGAGGTATTGTCAATTCTCTATTTCCATAAACATGGTCTCCAACTTCCAAAGTGTCGAATGGCTTTGTTGTGAATATTTTAACATTTGCAGGATTGGCAATCATATTAACAGATTGACAAACATCTTGATACCAACCTCCGCCTCTTAAGTTTCTTTCATAAATTGGTGATGGTGTATTTGATGGGGTTGCGGTATTTGTAGGAGTTGGAGTTTGGGTCGTTGGTGTGGCCGATAAACTTACTGTTGGAGTTACTGTTGGAGTTACTGTGGGAGTTGGAGTTGTACTTGGACACAATCCCATGTTTACAATATCCAATGGACCACTATAACTTTCTTTTACTAATTCTTGAGCACAAACATATTGAGTGTCTAATGGAGATATACTTGAAACACTGATAATACCAGTACATCCTGTAAATCTATAATAACCGTCTTCAACGCTGTTATAATTTGTTATTCGATATTGATTACAAGCACTCATTTTTTATAGTCCGTATTTAGATTTGTCTATGTTAAGATATTTTCAAATATCCATAATCAACCGTAACGTTTGAACCTGTATTGTTTTGAATACCGAATACAAATGTATTAGTTGTTGTACCTACAGCTGGTGAAGCGGTGGATATTGCACCTGCGGTTCCTATAATCTGTACAGGTATGCTTGTAAACAATATTGGACTACCCCCACCAGTATAATTCCATGCATACTGAACACCGATTACGGGTACATTAAGATTACTTACACTTACTGTAGCATTATAAACTATTATACCATTTGGTATATTTCCCTGAACCCATAAGTTATATGTGTTTCTGTCAGCAACTGTAAAACTGTAGTTATTAGTTCCTGGTGTCACCGTCCAACTACCTGTAAAACCAGATAAACCTGAAATTCCCGAAGTTCCATTTGTTCCTGAAGAACCTGAACTACCGCTCGTACCTGAAGAACCAGATGTACCTGAAGTTCCATTTATACCAGAAGTTCCGCTTGAACCACTTGTTCCATTTATACCAGAAGTTCCACTTGTTCCGTCAGTTCCGTCAACACCACTTATTCCACTTGTTCCAGAAATACCTGATGTTCCTGATGTCCCGTTTATACCAGAAGTTCCACTTGTACCAGAGATTCCTGAAGTTCCTGAGGTACCACTCACTCCAGAGGTTCCACTTGTTCCTGAAACACCTGAAGTTCCAGATGTACCATCCGTACCAGATGTTCCGCTAGTACCTGTTGCTCCTGAAAATTGCTCGGTTAAGGCTGAAAAATATATTTTATTGGTTATTCCTGATGGGTCTACATCATAATTAACAATCGCCATCCAAGACTCTGGTTGTCCTGATGTTGCTAATGGTAATTGGGATATCGGTAAATTTGGCATTTTCTTTTTATTTTATAAATATGTTTTTATAGTCCGTATTTGGATTTATCTGCATTGAAGTTTTGTAATACTTGTGATGAGGTTAATGATGTATCATACATTCTTATTATTCCAACAGTTCCTTTGAATGGAACTTGTAATCCTCCAGTACCTGCCGCAACTCTACCTGCAATACCAACAGGACTTGTATTACTTACTTGTCCAACACCAATTAAACTTGTAGTTCCGCCAGATACACCATTTCTATAAACTGTTAGAGTTTTACCAACAAAATCGAATACCGCAACTATTTGTCTCCAAGTATTCACAGGGAAACCTGTTACACTGACTTGAGGGAAGTTAGTTCCGTCAAAAGCGGCAACTAACATACTACTCGCACCTTCGTTAAATCTAATAGTATAAGGGTATCTTGCTTCGTTATTTAAGTTCCATTTTTCTAATAATTCAGCTTCACCTGAGTTTGGTTGACCGTTAGCAGGGTTGAACCATACCTCGACAGTATATTGTTGAGAATTTGTAAAGTTTGTCACCCCATTAACACTCGGTATTCTACCGAAAGATGATGTTCCGTTGAATGTGAATCCACTTGATACGTTATAGGTTGGACTACCTGATAGTGTTGCGTCAGTTGTTCCAACTGAAGTATCCCAAACAGTACCAGACCCAACGTAACTACTTGGTTGTAAATAAAGTTGTAAGTTGGTAGATACAATATTTGGTGTTGCGGATGGTGTTGGAGTATTAGTATTAGTTGGAGTTACAGTTGGTGTTGCTGTCCTAGTTGGTGTAACCGTTGGAGTACTTGTTGTTGTTGGTGTTGAGGTCGGTTCCACAAAATTTGGAGATAAAAAATTATACATTTGATTTATCTCAGAGAAACTTAATTTTCTATTGTAGAAATATAAATTTGCTAAATATCCAAATGGTTGCCCCGCAAGAAGGTTATTACCCCACATTACGTGAGTGTCCCCACCCGCACCAAAAGCAACCGTTCCAACTTGAGTTCCATTAATATAGAAAATACTTGACGTATTGTCTCCGACTACAGCATATTGTACCCACACTTCTTCAACCGATGTAACGTCATACCCTGAATCTCGGAATACTGTATTATAGTAACCTAAATTATCGGTTCCTTGTTCTACTAAAATTGGCAAATTATTGTTTGTTCTTAATAAAGACCTCCACCCAATTGAACTTGGAATAATTCTTGCCCAAGTTACATATGTATACCCTGTAGTTGGTAGAGATGGTCCTGTACTACTAACCTGAATTGACTCAGTACCAGTACTACAATCAAAACATTTAATACCGTTTAGAGTTGTGAAAGTTGCCCCACCCGATAAAGTATTATTGAATGATCCTGTTAAATCAAAAATTGTCGTACCTGAACCAGGGTAACTATCGGTTTTATTAGCATCTAATTGCATAATAAGCCCCGAAGTTACTATATTAGGTGTTGGAGTTACTGTTGGAGTATTAGTCGGAGTTGATGTATTAGTCGGAGTTACAGTTGGTGTTGCGGTATTTGTTGCGGTTGGAGTAGGTGATACTGATGACCCTTCAATTGTCATTACGATTGAACTTGAATTTGCACCTGAGCCCCACGCCCATGTGTATGTTCCAGGTGTTAGCCCCATACTTGCAATTGTTGCTCCTGGATAGGTTGCAGTTCCACTAATAACTGTATTTGATGTATATCCTGAAGGGACCATTACTAAACGTCCACTTACACCACCAGGAAAAATACCAAATGTTGAACCTGAAGATGTTGGGGTTGGAACAACAAGGTTGCTTCCAAAAGTGGTTGAGTAACCTGTTAACGATGCACCCCCATATCTCTGAACTGTCGTGGTTGGACCGATTGCCCAAATGCCAGAAAGTGCAGCAAACGCTGACCCATTACTTCCACTACCAACTAAAGATAGAGCCGTTAAATTAAAACTACCTGAACCACTCCATACAACATCAGGTCCTACTTGAGAAACTGATACTGTGAAGATACTAGTTGCCGCTGATGTAGGTGTTGGAGTATTTGTTGGGGTTACAGTTGGTGTTACGGTATTTGTTGGGGTCGGTGTATTCGTGTTAGTAGGGGTTACAGTTGGAGTACTTGTTGTTGTTGGTGTTGGTGTCGGTTCCAAAAATCTTGTGTAAGTGTCATTGTAACTTTGAAGAATGTCCGATGATGATAATGCTGTATTATAAATTTTTACAATTGCCAAATCACCATCAACAAGATTATTTGAGATTAAAGTTTCATCCCATCTTCTCATCAGTCTTATTTCACCACCTGATTGTGAAGCCACTGATGTAGTTAATGTTCCACCAGATGCCACCCCATTAACATATTGTCTCACTGTCGTACCATCATATGTACCAACAACTTGGTACCAACTACCCACAACAGGAACAAATCCTGAAGTTGTTTTCCATCCACCATTACTGAGATTATAAAATCCTACTGCTAGATTAGAATTAGTTGGCATGTTATTCGTACCAATACTAAAATTCAAAACTGAGTTGTTAAATTGGTTTGAAACTATTGACGAAACTTTACCTGTCAATGAAGTTGTTAATCTAAACCATGCCTCAACAGTCCAATTAGATAAAGTTCCAATATCAGGTATTGTACCATATTCTAAAGACACATCATCAAATTGTAATATTCCGTCATAAGAAGATGAATATGTTGGTGAATTAAATAATGTAGCATTATTTGCTGTTCCCGCTAAATCAAACCATGTACTACCTGTACCAGGATAAGATGTTAAATTTCCTGAATCAAGATTAATTAATAACCCCGCAGGTTGTGTTGATGTTGGCGTTGTTGTTGGGGTGTTAGTATTAGTTGGAGTTGATGTGTTAGTTGGTGTACTTGTTTGTGTCGGAGTTCCGGTCGCCGTATTTGTCGGAGTTTGTGTTGATGTGTTAGTTGGTGTTGGAGTTTCGGTATTAGTTGGTGTTGGAGTAGGCGTTGGTGTAGGAGTTGAAGTCGGATTTCCAACCTCAATATAAATCCCAAACCCATCCTCTTGAAGAATCATAAAATAATCTTCTTGTAATAAGAACCCTTCGTCCGGCAATGTCGGTGTTGGAGTTGATGTTTGTGTTGGAGTTTGTGTTTCTGTTGGAGTTGGTGTCAAACCAGCCGTAACAGTTGAAGTTGGAGTTACAGTTGGCGTTTCTGTAGATGTTGGAGTGTTAGTAGGTGTTTCACTTGGAGTATTTGTCGGAGTACTTGTTGCCGTTTCTGTGTTGGTCGGTGTATTAGTTGGAGTTTCAGTAGGTGTTGGAGTTTGAGTTTCTGTGGCAGTTGGTGTTAGTCCTACAGTCGCAGTTGTTGATGGAGTAGGAGTTTGTGAAGAAGTATTAGTTGGAGTCACCGTTTGTGTCGGAGTCTCAGTAGGTGTTTGTGTTTGAGTCTCAGTCGGTGTAGTTGTAACTGTAGGTGTAGGAGTTTGTGTTGGAGTAGGAGTAGGTGTGGCTTGAATCAATTCATAAGTTAAATCATTACTTGGAACGATTATAGCACAATCAGGACATTCAGGATTTAATAATGTATATTTATTTTTTAGTATTCTAAAATTGTGTTTTACCTGAGAAGCGTTTAGTGGTTCAACATACATCCTGAACGCACTAATATCTCCAATCATACTACCACCAAAATATTCTTCTAACTTAATATGTGTAGTTAATCCTGAATATATTGTGTTATCTAAATCATGAGTTGTTAAACATTCAGGGTCTTGCTGATAAGTAATTCCACTAATAGACTCAGGACACCCTCCCGAGAATGTTAGATTATCTTTTAGCCCCTGAGTTCCTCCACCCAAAGAAATATTGTATCCAACACCAATTTGTTTTTCTTTTTGAACATCTAATAGTCTTGGTATGATTTCTTCAAAGTTTTCGGCGACCATGAATAGTTTACCGTTAACGAATATCTTTAGTGTCCCTAATCTATATTTCTTTTCTTCAGTCCAATTGTCATTGAATGTTACAATTTCAGTTGTTGCCGGATCGTAAGGTAATTCATGAGTAAGAGGTGGTTCAATCAAACTGACACTATTATTGGCAGGTGTGGCGGTATAAATTGTATCCACAAGAAGACCTAATCCTCCCTTTTCATAAAGGTCACATGTGTCCAACCACTGATTTCTTTGGAACACGGCATCAATTTGAACCCAATGTTCCACATTAATATATGGTGTATTTTTACATTCATCGAAAATACCTCTAGTTGAACACCATTCAGTTACTGAGGTTCCTGTTTGATATGTTAGTCCTGTCAAACAAGTACCACTTGTTTCACAACCACCAGTAATTCTATATGTCTTGATACAAACTCTTGGGTTACCTGTGTCTCCACTCAACCTTATCGATAATCCATTTGATACACCATCATATAATGGATCTTTTTCAGGATATTGTGCGTTGACTTGGCATTCACAACTACATCCACACGAACAATTTTTTGATGTCCCACCTGAAATCTGATACACTTCAAGACAATCAGATGAGGTATTAGCGGAACTAGCACATCCACAAGTATGCATACAAGTTAATCCTGAGGTTACTCTTGTATATCCCGTATCTTGTTTTGGTTCACCATCGGCATAATGATAAAATTTGTTTTCAGCCCGAGAACCCATATAAAAGAATGTACCTTTATTATTCGGATATCGATTGTTAAGTCCGACACTTGTATCTCCTGTCCATCGGTATCTTAACATGAACTCGGCAGTCCATCCTAACGGAACTCTTTGTGGGAAAATTTGATAGTCATATCCTGGTATTTTGTAAAACCCTTGAAAAAATCCTCCATCCAATCGGGCAAAATATCCAACTGTACCACCATCAGTTGCGTAATTCAAATCGTAACTATACGAGTTATCATTCCACAATCTATTTTGTGTTGTAGTAAATCCTGTTATAGGATGAAGTTTCATTCTCCTATCGTATTTGTATCTACTATATTTGTCTGTGTTGTTTGTATAAAGTCCTGTTGTGATTTGTATTGTCTCTCCTGACATTTTTTTAACCAAACCATTATCAATACCCGTCAAACCTACATCACATAAGTCAGTTACTTTTGGACAAAAGTTAGGATCGATGTCCTCAGGATTCCAATAATTTTCAGAAACAATTACATCATTATCAAAAGTACAGGAACCTGATTGGCATATCGTTGTACCCGTACTATTGAAATCGAATTTGAATGGCATTCTATTTCCATCATCTTCACCTATTAATAATGGTGAAAAAATTACCTCCTGGTCATAGTCCTTCTCGTCTGATGCTAAACAGATATCGGTAATTTCATTGACAGGTCTAATCCCCCAACGTCTAAAATTATACTGATTAATATTTTGATATGCCATAAACTAATGATAAATACCTTATGTCATAGTATTTATAGATAAAAACTGCGATATGATTCCTGTAGATACTGAATTTTTTTCATCACCTTATTATTTTCTTATGAGAGATAAGGGAGATAAGTATTCCTTATATTTCTCTGTTGAGAATACTTTGACCGAAGCGCGTAAAAAAGATGAGGTCGTTCACTTCTCAAAAGAAAAGGGTGATAAGGTGAAAAAACATTTGAAAAAAGTTACAAAAGAAAAGAAAATCAAAGACACAAAAACTTTGAAAACTGATTTAGAGGAATTGGTAAATTCTGATGGAAGCATGTCAAATTCTAAAATTCCAATTTTAGATCCAAGATTACATCCAAGAAAAACTATGGACCAAACAGTAGCGGCGTCTAGAATTACAAACGATCCAATTTCTCGTGGATACCGAACTTATTATGGTGAGGGAGAAGTGAAAGAAATAGATATGTCAGGAGCATTTGGTTATGAGGAAACCAAAGATATGGATGGATGTGAAACTTACAAATATTTTGTAGAAGAATTAGGAATGGAAAAAGATGATGCCAAAGAACGAGTATCACAACAAGGTAAAGATTGGACGTGTAAAAAAGATGAAAAGTCAGAATATTCTGACGATCCAAATTTTATAACAAGAGCAACTCTTTCCGAAATACAAAAACAAAAGGCAATCAAAGTTGTGGAAGATATGTTGGCGAAGAAAAAAGATTCAGGTTCGGCAGATGTTGGAAAAAAAGAAACTGAAAGTTTATCTCCAGTTTTGAAAAAAAATCTTCAGTCATTAATTAAACAAGCTCAAAAGCACGGGTTTTCAAAAAAAGATTTAATAAAAATAATTCAAGGTGAATAACGATTTATATAATTCGGCCAAAGGTGAGATTGAATTTCCATCTACTATGAGGGACCATATGAAAAAATGTTTCCACATGGTAAAAAATGCCGATGAAAATACTGAGGGATTTAACAGAAACAAAGAATTACAAGACAAAAATTTTATAGAGTACAAACAATTAAAAAGAATAAAAAACTTTTTTGATAATTTTATCGGAAATCATAAAGAACCGTCATTCATTTTGAATGGTGGTGTTGAAATGAAAAATTGGGTTAACAATGAGTTAAGGAAAATGAGGGACTATACCAAAATGACCAAGACAAATAAAATGAATGCAGGAATGCAGAATCAATTCATTAAACCTCATGAAAAAAAGAATTTCAACAATGTTAGACAATCTCAACAACACACTAAAAATGTTGAAAGGTTTGATGAGTCCGTAACTGAAAGTCTTAAAAGAATAAACGAAATAATGAAACAATTATAATTATGGGAAACGAACTCGCAATCGATTTATCTCAAGATATCCCAAATGCGTTGACAGCAATTGGCGATGTAGAAAGAGCAAAACTAATACCTAAAAATGATTTTAACGCAGTTGGTAACGAATATTCTGTCGTTAACAGAGATGCTATCGCTGATGGTGATTCTATGGGTAGAGGTACTGGTACATTCTTGGATGTCTACAACGTAAATGCAGGAACAATTACTGATGTAGTTGAAAGAAAAAATGAAATAAAAATAAATAAATTCAATTCGTCAAAAACTTACCCTAACTTTTAATGAAATTACAAGAAACACTTAAAGGTTTAATTTGTGAAATCGCTTCTGTCGATAGCGTCGTTAACGCTATTAAAAACAAACAGAAAGTGATTATCTATTACGATGGTGATGAGCCAGGTGGTAGAGGGCTTAGACAAATTGAACCTGTGTGTTTAGGTACAAGTAAAGCAGGAAATAAAGTATTACGAGCGTGGGATGAAGAAGGTTCATCTCACACAGCCTACAAAGGAGAACAACCTTTACCAGGGTGGAGACTTTTTAGATTAGATAAATTACTATCCCTGAAACCAAGTGGAGAAAATTTTACAGAAATGAGACCTAATTTTAATCCAAATGGTGACAAAAGTATGACTTCGATTATTATTATAGCAAAATTCTAATTATGGACCAATTAATGCAAAAACTTATGATTTCTAAAGCCATCATGGATAAGACCGATGGTATCAAAAGAATCGATAATAGAGAGATGAATTCTCCATCAAATATGGTGGAATCATTTAATATGCCACAAGCAAAATACAATATTCCTCAAGAATACCTGCAGGAACAACCATCTCAACAAATGAGTCAGCCGTATTTATCATCTTTACCTGTTGAAAATACTAAGCCGGTTGGTGTCCCTACTATAGATGCTATTAAAAATTCAAGGCTTCCAGATGAGATTAAGAAACTCATGATGGAGCATCCAATTTCTCAACCTCAACAGGCTAACCCAACATTATCAAACGATTTAGTAGAACGTGCTTCAAGATTAATGAAAGAAAATCCTGGAAGCTATGTGCCTGAGTCAGCAAAATCCAAACCACAAACACAATCTACTCAACCTTCTCCGGTAACAAATATTGACTATAAATTGTTACAGAAAATGATTAATGAGGCGGTTAATGGCGCATTAAAAGAAAACGGATTGTTAGTTGAATCTACCGACAAAACAAATGAGTTATTCAGTTTCAAAGTTGGTAAACACATATTTGAAGGTAAAGTAACGAAGATTAAAAAGTTATCTTAACCACTTTTCTTATTAGAGATTAAAACTTATACTTTGAAGTATATTCTAAATTTATGTCAAAAGTTAAAGTTTTAGTAGTCCCTTCAGACCGATCTGGTGTTGGTAAATTCCGTTCGGTTGACCCTCACATTTTTCTTCAAAATCAATATCCTGATGAATTTCACGTTGATATCGTCTATGATACACCATATGATGATATTAATTTTTGGACACAATACCAAATAGTGGCATTTCACAGAAGTATTGGCCCTGATTTCGATAGAGCAAATAGACTAATCCAAATGTTGAACTCATTAGGAGTTGTCACAGTTTGCGATATTGATGACTATTGGATGCCAGGTAAAGAGCACCCTATCCACGATATTATTCGTGTCAATAAAATTAATGAAAAGATTGTTGATAACCTTAAGGTTGCCAAATTCGTAACCACAACTACGGAAATATTTGCGGACGAAATCCGTAAATACAATAAAAATGTAATTGTATTTCCAAATGCGATTAATCCAAATGAACCTCAATTCAAAGAAAAAACTGAAGAATCAGATAAAGTAAGAGTTGGTTGGCTAGGTGGTTCATCCCACCTACACGATCTTCAATTACTTGATTCAGGATTTTCAAAAATCTTACCCCTTAAAGATAAAGTACAATATGTATTGTGTGGATTCGATACAAGAGGTTCCGTAACTGAAATAAATGCTCAAACAGGTGAACAAACCAAAAGAAATATTCTACCTGCAGAAACCGTATGGGCACAATATGAAAAGATATTCACTCAAAACTATAAAATAGTTTCTGAAGGTTACAAAAATCATCTACTAAAATATACTCAAGAAGAATATTCTGAGGGTAAAGATGAATCATATCTCAGAGTATGGACAAAACCTGTTACAGGTTATGCTAAAAATTACTCCAAGTTTGATATTTCTTTGTCCCCAATTAAAAACACAATGTTTAATAGAATGAAATCTCAGTTGAAGGTAATTGAGGCTGGTTTCTATAAAAAGGCAATCATCGCATCTAACATTGGTCCTTATACTATCGATTTGAAACATTGTTTAGACAATGGAAATTTTGTTGACGGAAATGCAATTTTAGTTAACGAATCAAGAAACCACGCAGACTGGGCTAAGTTCATTGAGAAATTAGTTAAAAATCCAAATCTTATTAAAGATATGGGTGAAAGGTTATATGAAACAGTTAAAGACAAGTATGACTTGAAGAATGTTACAAACGATAGAAGACAATTTTATATAGATATTGCGAATAAATCATGATTAACATTCCATTAGAAAAATTACTTTTTATTGATATTGAAACCGTAGGAATACAACCTGATTGGGAGTCATTAAAGAAATCCAATCTTGAACTTTCTTTTGTGTTTGAAAATTATATCGATTGGTTTCAAAAAAGATTCCCTGAGGACGCAGATAAACCCGTTGGGCAAATGTTTGTCAATAGAGCGGCATTAGTTCCTGAGTTTGCAAGAATCGCTTGTGTGAGTGTTGCCTTTGTAACCGATAAGGGTGAAACAAAGGTGCAATCATTCAGTAACGAAAATGAGAAAGATTTGTTACAAGATGTTCAAAAACTATTACGTAGAGTTGGTGAATTAGGATTTTTCTTGTGTGGGCATAACGTCAAGGGATTTGATATTCCAATGTTAGCAAAACGAATGATTATCAACGGTTTGTTACCGCCAAAGATATTACCTGGCCATGATACAAAACCATGGGAGATTAAGGCGTTAGATACGAAAGAATTGTGGCAATATGGTGGATACGGAACAATTGCGTCTTTGGAATTGATGTGTGTTTCTATGGGAGTTGAATCTTCAAAAAATATGGAGATTACAGGAAATAAAGTTCATGAAGCATATTGGACAAATAAAGACATCAAAGGTATCGTAGAATACTGTGAAAAAGATGTATTAGTATTAATTGATGTTATAAAAAAAATTACAACTTTAGTATAATGGAGAAATCAAATAATAACTTCGACCAAGATATTTGGAAACAAATTCAAGAAACATTCAATCAAATAAAAGAAGATACAGGAGTTGAACCTGAAGAAAATTATATTAAAGAATTGGAGGACCTATTGGGAATGTCAGTTGATGAAATGAACGAAAGTCATATGGAAATGTTGAAAACCAGATCGATTGGTGTCCAACTAGTTCATGATGACGCAAAAATACCATCATATGCTTATGCTTCTGATTCTGGATTTGATTTACGTTCAACAATAGAAATTAACATCCCCCCATTCGGAAGAGCTTTAGTGCCAACTGGTTTAGTATTGTCTATTCCTGAAGAATATGAAATACAAATAAGACCTAAAAGTGGATTAGCTCTCAATCAAGGGATAACCGTATTAAATACTCCTGGCACAGTTGATTCAGGATACGTTGGTGAGATTAAAGTTATTTTGTTTAACACTAATAATGAAACTGTTACAATCTCAAAAGGAATGAAAATTGCTCAAGCGGTTTTGTGTCCTGTGATGTGCGGAAGATATGTTTCATTCGAATTAACTAATAAAGTTGATGATAAAGATAGAGGTAGTAATGGTTTTGGAAGTACAGGATTATGATTACAGTAGGTTATTCAACAAGAGAAAGTAAACCTGAGTTTATTGAGTATCTTAAAAAAAGTTCAGGATTCAAAAAACTTGAAGTTATTGAAAAAGTTAATAACGGTGGAAAATCATTATCTCAAGTTTACAATGAAATATTATCAGAGGCAAAAACTGATATAGTTTTACTTTGCCATGATGACATATATTTTGATACCCCCGCTTGGTATCCTAAACTTCTTAAACATTTTGAAAAAACTGATTTTGGTATTATCGGAATGGCGGGTACTACAATTATGCCCGATACTGGAATGTGGTGGGAAAATCGAAAAAAGATGGTTGGAATTGTCAATCATGAAAAAGATGGAAAAAAGTGGGAATCAAAGTATGCCGACGCAGTAGGTAATACTGTACATGAAACTGTAGTTGTAGATGGATTATTTATCGCAGTTCATAAGAAGAGAATTAAAAAACAATTTAATGAAGATTTTAAGGGGTTCCATTTCTATGATATCCCTTTTTGTTTAGAGAATCATTTGGAAGGAGTTAAAGTAGGTGTCATTACAAACATTAGAATGACTCATAAATCGATTGGTCAAACTAATCAACAATGGGAAGATAACCGAAAATTATTCGTTGAGAAATACAAATCTCATCTTCCTATTAAATTACCCTTCGATTCAAACAAAAAAATCAAAGTATTAATTAGTTGTCTTTTTTTCAGAACATTCACAGGTTCGGAATTATATGTTTATGAATTGGCAAAAAATTTAATAAAACAAAATTGTGATGTGACAGTATTGTCCCAAATAGGAGGACCACTTACTGAGTTAGCTAAAAAACAAGGAATCAAATGTTTACCATTTGAACAATCTCCAGGATTCAAATTAGGAGATGGTAAGTGGGGATTTACTACTGAAAATGGATTTCAACCGTCTCAACCAAATGTCATGTATCGTGTTGGAGAAGTAAACTTTGATGTAATACACATGCAACATAAACCAGTTGCAGAAAGAATGATACAGTTTTATCCTGAAATAGATAAAATATATTCAATCCATTCTGAAGTAATTGAATTAGAGGATCCAATCAAACACGAATCAATTAAAAAGTATATCGCAATAAGACCTGAGATAAAAGATTATATTATAAATAAATTCGAAATAGATGAAAACTTGATTGAAGTTATCTATAACCCTATAGATAATGAAAAATTCAAGTCCAAATCAATTAAAGAAGAAAACTATATACTATTTGTTGGAACCATAGATTATCTAAGAAAAGAGGCAATAATGGATTTAATTGACTATACTTCGGAAATAGGAAAAGAACTTTGGATAGTTGGAGAAGACAAATCAAATTACTTACCAGCAATATTAACAAATTCACATGTAAAACATTTTCCTCCTACATGGAACGTTGAACCTTATGTTCAAAAATGTTCCGAGACAGCAGGTATTCAATTAGGGCGTACGACAATCGAAGGATGGATGTGTGGAAAACCAAGTTGGATATACAAAGTAGATTCAGGTGGATTCATTTTGTCTAAAGAAAAATTCAACCCTCCATCCGATATTGAAAAATATTATGCGTCTAATGTTACATCACAAATAAAAGAGGAGTATAAAAAAATATTATAATGAATAGAATTATTGATTATGAAAATCTGTCAGATAAAATCAAAGAATGGATTTTATCTTACACAGTAAAAAACAAAATCACTACTTTAGTTGTAGGGGTTTCAGGTGGTATCGATTCGGCGGTTGTTTCAACTTTGTGTGCTGAAACAGGACTACCGACTTTAGTAATTGGTATGCCATTAAACTCAGCTGAGTGTAACACGGAATTGTCGAACAAACAAATTGACTTTTTGAAATCAAAATATAGTAACGTAAATGGTTATACTATCGATTTGTCCAAAACTTTTCAGGAATTCAAATCTAATGTACTGTTTGAAAAAGAATTCAACTCCGAATTGGGATTCGCAAATACTAAGTCAAGATTACGTATGATAACTTTATATCAAATCGCAGCGTCAAGAAATGGTATTGTTGTAGGAACTGGAAATAAAGTAGAAGATTTTGGAGTCGGATTTTACACAAAATACGGTGATGGTGGTGTTGATATTTCTCCAATCGCAGATTTATATAAAACAGAAGTTAGAAATTTAGGTCGTCATTTGGGAGTAATTGAGGAAATTATTAACGCAGAACCTACTGATGGATTATGGGAAGATAATAGAGTAGATGAAGACCAAATTGGGGCAACGTATGAGGAACTAGAATGGGCAATGGAGAAAGGTATTAGTAAACAAAATTATAGTGAGAAAGAATACAAAATTATTGAAACTTTTCTAAACTTTAACAGAAAAAATAAACATAAAATGGTTTCCATACCAATTTTTGATTTGAAAGAAAACGAAATTATATGAAAATAGGTATCATAGGAGCTGGAAGATTAGGTCTTACATTTGCTCTACTATGTGAAAAAGCGGGATATGAAGTTATAGTATCTGATAAACGTGAAGATTATGTCTATAACTTGAATCATGGGATTTGTGACACAAACGAACCATTGATTCAAAAAATGTTATTTGAAGTTAACAATTTCAGTGCTACAACAAGTAACGTCGAAATAATTGAAAACACAGATATTATATTTACCTTTGTGGCAACTCCATCCACAACTGACGGAAGTTATGACACCTCTGCGGTTTTCGAAGTGGCAAATGACTTTTTCACGGCATCAAAGATGGAAATTTCCATTTTCAATAAAAAATTTATTGTTGGTTGTACTACAAATCCCGGTGATGTTGAACAAATTCAAAATAAACTTTCAATGTTTAGTATTCAAGTCGCATACAATCCTGAGTTCATTGCTCAAGGAGAAATTGTTAAAGGTCTCGAACAATCAGATATAGTTTTGATTGGAACTGAGTATCAAGAATTGGCGAATGAATTAGTTCAGATATACAATAAAATACAAACTACTCCGGTACACGCCCACATAATGTCCCCTAAAGCTGCGGAAATTACTAAGATTGGTATAAATTGTTTTTTGACTACCAAAATTAGTTATGCCAACATGATGGGAGATATTTTAACAAAATCAAATTTAGGTAACGAAATCGATGTTGTTTTGAATGCTATAGGTGGTGATACTCGTGTTGGAAAAAAATACATGAAATATGGATTCGGATTTGGAGGGCCATGTTTGCCAAGAGATAATAGAGCTTTGGGTCACTATGCCAACGAACTTGGATTGAAGTTGAATCTTCCACTTACAGTGGATGAGTTTAATAAAGAACACGCTGAGTTTATTAAGAATTTTTTCATCAAACAAAATCCTGACAAAACGATACCTTTTGTTATGAATTACGTAACATATAAAAGAGGAACTGATATATTAGAAGAGTCACAACAATTCAAATTATGTTTGGACTTATTGGAAGAAGGGTATTATGTTAACGTAATTGAAATCGACCCCGTTATTAAACAACTATCAGATTTGAGTGAACAATATAATAACAGATTAAAATTTTATAAACCAGGAACAACACCAGAAGGGTTCGTAATTAACCTACAATGATAAAATTCGTAGTTTGCGTTTGGAACGCTGAAAAATATATTAGTAATTGTATAAAAACTTTGAAGTCCCAAAAAGATATGGATTTCAAAGTTTTTATCATTGATGACGTTTCGACAGATGGTACAGTCGAAATCACTAAAAAGTTAATCGAAAATGACAATCGATTTGAATTGATAGTCAACTCTGAAAAAAAATTCAAACTTAAAAATTTAGATGAGTTAATTACCAATTTCGATGATGATGATATTGTTATCGAGCTAGATGGAGATGATTTTTTACTCAACACAGATGTTGTTTCTGATATCCGTAAAATTTATTCCGATGGTAAAGTTTGGTTGACTAATGGGTCTTTTATGTATTCCAATGGTAATCCAGGTTTTTCAAGTAAATGTAATCCTGAAACAGTCCGTAAGGATGTTTTCAGATTTTCACACCTAAGAACATGGAAAACCTTTTTGTGGAAATCAATTCCAAAAAATTATCTTACAGATGATAATGGAGAATATTTCAAATCTGCAGCGGACGTGGCATATACTTTCTCTCTGCTTGAATTGGCAGGTGAAGAAAATTATAGATTTTTGCCTAAATTATATTACGTTTATAATGAGCAGTCACCATACAATGACCATAAACCAGGAAGTGCCACTGGTGGTGGACTCCCCGAACAAGAAAGATGTTCAAACATAATACGTAATAAACCAAAATTAAATAAATTAATTAGATGAGTAATTTAATATCATGTAATTTGATGGGTGGATTGGGAAATCAAATTTTTCAAGCGGCACATGCTATCGCCCAAGGAATTACACATAATCGAGAAGTAGTTTTTGTACCTAGATCTTGGACTCCGATGCAGGGTAGACAAACCGAAAACTATCTTAATAATATTTTTCGTAATTTGAAATTCGTTGACAATATAGATGGATTCGAAAAAGTAATGGAAGGACCTTGGGAGTTTAGTGAAGTGTTCGTGAAAAATCATGACACAGTATTTGATGGATACTTTCAAAGTTCTAAAAACTTTTTTGGACATGATGACAGAATTAGAAACATTTTCTCTCCAACTGAAGAATTCGTAACTGAAATGATGGATAAACATCCTGAATTAAAACAAGAAAACACCTTGTCAGTTCACATCCGAAGAGGTGATTGCTTTATGAATCCTGACATCCACCCTATCGCAACTGAAAAATATATTGAGAAAGCATTGAAAGAAATTGGTGAATATTCTCACGTTTTTGTTTTTAGTGATGATAAGAATTGGGTGAAAGAAAATCTCAAGTTCGAAAATGTAACTTACGTTGAAGATGAAGATTACAGAGAAATGTGGTTAATGTCTTTATGTAAAAATAACATTATTGTAAATTCTACTTTTTCTTGGTGGGGTAGTTTCTTGAATAAAAATCCAAATAAAAAAATAGTCGCTCCATCAATTTGGTTCGGTCCAAGAGGACCTAGAAATTATAAAGATATTTATGAACCATATTGGACAGTAATTGAAGTAAAATACGAAGACGGATGGTTAAATTAAATATGTTATCAAGAAACTTTGCCCATGACAAAGGATCTACCGCAAACAAAGCTCCACAGTTAATTGAATGGTGCTTTAACAGTTATGACAATCCAATCTCAGTTTATTTGGATAATGACTTATTCAAAGGTATCGAAGACCACAAAGTTGATAATGGTACCAAGAAAAAGTTTCTTTGGGTTATTGAATCTAGAAAATTTGATGGTGGGGCAATCGATAATATAAAATCGAACTTGGATGATGTCCTTAATACATTTGAACAAATTTGGACTCACAACGATGATTTACTTGCGTTACATCCAAAATTTAAGTGGACACCAGCATACGGAAGTTATATTAAAGAATTTGGTATACATCCAAAAACAAAGATGGCATCAATGATTACATCCAATAAGAGATGGACTCGTCAACATGAAATAAGACATGACTTTGCCATGAATAACATGGATAAGATTGATGTATTTGGTAGGGGTATCCAAGAAATACCAAACAAAGAAATAGGATTGAAAGATTATATGTTTTCATTCGCAGTCGAGAATGACACATATGACACTTATTTCACAGAAAAAATATTAGATTGTTTTGCTACAGGAACTATACCAGTTTATATGGGTACTAAAAAGGTTGTTGAGTATTTCAACCCAGATGGAATAATATTCTTTGATGGTAATTTTGACTTATCATTACTCACAGAAGAATTATATCAATCAAAAATGGAGGCAATTAAAGACAATTATGAAAGAGTTCAGAAATATAGTGTTTTGGACGATTGGATTTTTGAAAACTATTTAATTGAATATGTCTAAAATTTGTTTAATACGACAACCGGCAGGAATTGGTGATATTTTTTTTACTCAGAAAATTGCCAAGTATTACATATCTAAAGGTTATACTGTTATATGGCCAGTGATTCCACAATTTGAATTTATAAAGGATTATATCAAAGTTGATAATCTAATCTTTGTTAATGAAAATGAAGATTTCCAACATAAAAACATATATAGGGAGGGATATTCTAAACCAATTCTCATTAACTTAGATGATGTTTATCTACCAATTCAGCATTTTGATAGACATTATAATGGGCCTATTATGCATGCCAAGTATAAATTATTGGACTTGGATTTTGAAGATTGGATAGAACACTTTTCTTTTGAAAGAAACTTAGAGAGAGAACAAAAGTTAATCGACCATTTTGACGCAAATGATAGAGAATTTGTATTAGTAAATAGAATGTTCGGTTCTCCACCAGATTCAAAACCATGTCCACATATGGGAGAATATGAAAATTCAATCGAAATGACTTATCTTGGATGGGATAACCTTTTTGATTGGATTGGTTTGTTATTGAAGGCTAAACATATCTACACTGTAGAAACCTCAATATTATACATTATCAATAAATTAGGTTTGAAAAATGTGACAGTATATTCCAGACATAATCCACCTAGTTTCCATCAAGTAGAACACATGTTCGATAAAGATTTAACATACATAAAATGATTTACATACCAGTTAGTGTCGGAGAATTGATTGATAAATTATCAATCCTACAAGTGAAAAAAAATAAAATAAGTAACGAAGAAAAATTAACATTAGTTAATAAAGAATTCGAACTACTATATAATTTATCCTCAGTCTATTTGGATTCGAATGAAATCGAAACCTTATATCATCAACTATGTGAAGTGAATGAAAAACTTTGGGATGTTGAAGATGAATTAAGAATATTAGAAACTAAAAAATCATTTGAGTCTGATTTCATAGAACTCGCAAGAAAAGTATATTTCACTAACGATGAAAGATTCAGATTAAAAAATGAAATAAACCTAATTACCGATTCTGAAATACGAGAGGTAAAAGAATATGTAAAATACGATTGAAATGATAGAAAATATTAAATCCCATTTGAAAGAATATTTCGAAAACGAAAGTTTAATTAATCCTCAGGGAACTCCAGGTCATGAAACCGGATATCCTGAAAGAGATGTTAATTGGATGACGGAAAATTTAATACCAAGAATTAAAAATAACGTTACAAACTTGAAAGAAAAAAATTGTTTAGATGTGGGATGTGCGTTTGGATACTTTACTCGGATATTATCAGGTGAATTCAAAAACACTTATGGAATAGATTTATCTGACAATAGAATCAATTACGCTAAGAAATATGAAAACGACAACTTAAGATTTGTTCAGTCAGATTTGACGGAAAGTTTTGAAGATAAGTTTCCAATTAAATTTGACTATATGTTTACCAATGCGGTTTTACCTCATATTCCAGCACAATTCAAATCGGCAGTATTTTCAAATTTAGCACAAATTGCCAATAGTGGTTGTATTTTTACAATGTATGATGGAATGATAAATCAAAGTATAAATGATACTAATCACGACAATTATATTGACACAGATTTTGACAATTGGAATCCTAATTCTATTATAAAAGTAACTTTTTTTAGTAAAGAATGGTTACTAGACAATTTAGTTGAGTGGGAATTAATTTCAATAAACAATGTTGGGTATTATA
>Ga0247723_1000166_pt1 | contig 41627 bp, 54 predicted proteins | sample MSEWelMarce5H_FC_FD_189079 | JGI IMG/M metagenome (GOLD analysis project Ga0247723, IMG submission 189079) | Subsurface sediment microbial communities from gas well in West Virginia, United States - MSEEL Well Study Marcellus 5H_FC | ecosystem: Environmental > Terrestrial > Deep subsurface >... | reverse complement strand
CAGATCCTCTTAGGTATATGGTGCATCCGCAGTTTTCTGGGTTGCTTCTGCGTCACACGACAGAGGAACTTCGAGAACTCATCTGGAAAAGCCAAGAGCTTTATCCAAAGATTTATCCCGGCATCAAGTGGAGTGAGAGAAAGATGCAGTGGGAAGCACCATCAGGGGCTAGGCTATGGATGTCCTACCTTGATAGAGATGAAGACGTATTGAGATATCAGGGTTTGGCGTTTAGCTGGATTGGTTTTGATGAGTTGACGCAGTGGCATACGCCATTTCCGTGGAACTATATGCGTTCTCGTCTGCGTACAGCAGCAGCAGACCTGCCTATCTTCATGAGAGCTACAACGAATCCGGGTGGTCCGGGTCATGCTTGGGTGAAGAAGATGTTTATTGACCCTTCTCCAGCAGGAAAAGCGTTTGATGCAACAGATATTGAGACTGCTAAAACCTTAGTGTATCCAAAAGGACACAGTAAAGAGGGGCAGCCACTGTTTAAGCGTAGGTTTATCCCTGCTATGTTGACGGATAACCCCTACTTGATGCAGACAGGTGACTATGAGACAATGTTGTTGTCACTTCCTGAGCATCAAAGGAAGCAATTGTTAGAGGGTAATTGGGATATTGCTGAAGGTGCAGCGTTTCCTGAGTTTAATAGGCAGATACATGTAGTGGAGCCGTTCCACATCCCAAGTAATTGGACTAAATTTAGGGCTTGTGACTATGGATACGGAAGTTATAGTGCTGTGGTGTGGTTTGCTGTGTCTCCAAGTGAACAATTGGTCATCTATCGTGAGCTATATGTTAGCAAAGTACTTGCCAAAGACCTCGCTCACTTAGTAATGAGGGCTGAAGAGAACGATGGCCCTATGAGATATGGTGTATTGGACAGTAGTTGCTGGCATAAGCGTGGTGATACAGGTCCATCACTGGCAGAACAGATGATTGCAGAGGGTTGTAGGTGGAGGCCAGCGGATAGAAGTGCTGGAAGTAGGGTGTCTGGTAAGAATGAGCTGCATAGAAGGCTACAGCTTGACCCCTTTACAGAACAACCAAGACTAGTTATAACAAGCAACTGTGTAAATACGATTGCTCAGCTACCCATCATACCTTTGGACAAGAAAAACCCAGAGGATATTGATACTAAAGCTGAAGATCACTTATATGATGCTATTCGTTATGGTGTGATGAGCAGACCTAGAAGTAGTTTGTTCGATTACAATCCATTAAATTCTGCTGGTTCTGGGATGAAGATGGCAGACCCCACATTTGGGTATTAAAGGGTATTTATGGCGCAAAACAATTTTATGGACGATAAGTCTATTAGCTTAGAAGATAAGAAAGAGAACGAAGCTGCTCCTTTCATGGGAAATCTTCTCTTAAATTTTCTAAATGAAAGATACACCAAGAGTGAAGAGAGTCGTAGACAAGACGAACAGCGTTGGTTGAGAGCTTATAGAAACTATCGTGGTCTTTATGGACCAGATGTTAAATTTACAGAGACAGAAAAGAGCCGTGTATTTATTAAAGTGACAAAGACTAAAGTGCTTGCAGCATATGGTCAAATCACTGATGTGTTATTTGCTAACAATAAGTTTCCTCTTAGTGTTGATCCCACTGTATTGCCAGAAGGTGTAGTTGATACAGTACATATTGATCCCAAAGCACCAGAGGGTGCAGAAGTTGAGGTGGCTTCTCCGTTTGGTTACAAAGGTGATGGCAAAGATCTACCACCCGGTGCTACATTAAAAACTTTAATGGATCGTCTTGGTCCATTGACAGAACAACTTAAAGACACTAAAGGTCTTAAAGAAGGTCCGGGTGTAACTCCTTCTTCTATCACCTTCCATCCTGCAATGGTTGCAGCTAAGAAGATGGAAAAGAAAATACATGACCAGTTGGATGAGAGTGGTGCTAATAAGCATCTTCGCTCTACAGCTTTTGAGATGGCTCTGTTTGGTACAGGCATCATGAAAGGTCCGTTTGCTAAGACAAAGGAATATCCAAACTGGGATGAAGAAGGTACATATACACCAGAGATGAAGACAGTACCAGAGACATCACATGTTTCTATTTGGAACTTCTATCCTGATCCTGATGCTACCAACATGGAAGAAGCTCAATACATTATTGAGCGTCACAAGCTTAGCTCTACACAACTTAGAGCTTTGAAGAATCGTCCATTGTTTAGGGCTAATGTTATTGAAGAAGTGATTGAAGCAGGTTCTTCTTATGTTAAGAAATATTGGGAAGATGATTTAAAAGACTATGCTCCCAACTTTGGTGTAGATAGATTTGAAGTGTTGGAATACTGGGGCAGTGTTGACATTGACACACTCAAGGATAACGACATTACTATTCCAGAAGAACTTGAAAACTACAAAGAACTCCAAGCTAACGTATGGTTTTGCAATGGTAAAATTATGCGCTTAGTATTAAATCCGTTTAAGCCCGCCAACATTCCGTACTATGCTGCTCCTTGCGAATTAAACCCCTACTCTCTATTTGGCATTGGTGTCGCTGAAAACATGGACGACACCCAGACCCTCATGAATGGTTTTATGCGTATGGCAGTGGACAATGCGGTGTTGTCGGGCAACCTTGTATTTGAGGTTGATGAAACCAACCTTGTTCCCGGACAGGACATGTCTGTATTTCCGGGCAAAGTGTTTAGACGACAGGGTGGTGCTCCCGGTCAAAGCTTGTTTGGAACTAAATTTCCTAACGTAGCTGCTGAGAACTTACAACTGTTTGATAAGGCACGACAGCTTGCTGACGAATCTACAGGCATGCCATCATTTTCACATGGACAAACTGGGGTGAGTGGTGTAGGTAGAACAGCCTCTGGTATTTCTATGTTGATGAATGCTGCATCTGGCAGTGTTAAAACCATCATCAAGAATGTGGATGATTATTTGTTAGCTCCGTTGGGTAAGGCTTTCTTTAGCTTCAACATGCAGTTTGACTTTGATAAATCAATCAAAGGAGACTTGGAAGTTACAGCTAGAGGTACAGAAAGCTTGATGGCTAATGAGGTGAGAAGCCAACGCTTGATGCAGTTCTTGCAAATTGCTAGCTCTCCTGCACTGATGCCGTTTGCTAAGTTCCCTTATATCATTCGTGAAATTGCTAAGAGTATGGACTTAGATCCAGACAAGGTTACTAACAACATGGAAGAAGCTATGCGTCAAGCTTTGCTGATGCAACAAGCTACAGCTCCTGCTCCTGCAGAGGGTGCTCCTCCTGTTGGTGGTCCTCCTCCAGTATCTGATATGACTGGTGGTGGTGGTGGAAATATTGGCGTTGGTGCAGCACCAGTGCCGGGTGAACAAGGATTTGCTGGTAATGTACAAGCCGTACCTCCCCAAGCTTAAAGGCTTCGTAAATACTAACGCTACATGGGAAGCGTTCTTAGATATGCTAGATGCTGAGATTGCTCAGCAGCATAAAAATTTAGAACAAGCTGTTGATGTGCGTGAGATTGGAAAGGCTCAAGGAGCCATTGCTGCTTTACGCAGACTAAAACATCTAAAGGATGAAGTTAATGTACAACAATGAAACAGAGCAACTCTTTGCTGAAGGCGGTATGAAAGATGAAGGCGGCACAGTAGATCCTGTGTCCGGCAATGACGTACCTGCGGGATCTTTGCAGAAAGAAGTGAGGGATGATATTCCTGCACAACTGAGTGAAGGCGAGTTTGTTATTCCTGCTGATGTTGTTAGATATATTGGTCTTGAAAGATTGATGAAGCTTCGTGATGAAGCTAAGCAGGGACTCAATCGAATGGCAGAGATTGGTCAGATGGGTAATGCTGATCAAGTAGAAAACCCAGAAGCTTTGCATGAAGGTGATGAAGAATTTGAATCAGAGATTGATGACATCATCTCTGAAGTTGATGGTGAGCAAATGGGTGAACAGAAGTTTGCTCGTGGAGGTGTTGTTAAAGTTCCTGAAGCTAGTAAAGACATCTTAGCTAAATACAACATTCAAAGAACAGCCATTACAAATCCAGCAAATGATGTAAGACTTTTGAAGAATGCCGCTGGTGATTCTTTGTACATGACCTATTTCAATGGTAAGCCTTCAGGGAGAATACCTAAAGGATATTCTGTTGTTGATGCAAATCCAGCAAGTAGAATGACAGGCACAACTACAGCAACAACAGGTGCTGTATCTACGGGTGGAGTAGACCCATCTATAACTCGTGGAGTAGATATGCCTAGAGGAGGCAGTTTAGTTACACCTATTACGCCTACAGAACCACCTACAGAAACTCCTACAGGAACAACAACCACTACTGCTCCTGCTGCTAATGCAGGATTTACTGGTGATAGAGGACAAGGTGTAAATTCTTTTGGTGGCTCTATTACAGCTACCGATACAGGTGCTGTAAGTACAGGCATTGGTGGCTTCACCTTAAATCCTGATGGCTCTGTAACACCAAACACAATAGATAGAACAGTGATGACTGTTGCTGGTATCGTTAACCCTCTGCTTGGTGTTGCAGGTAGAGTTAATAACGCCTTGGCTACTAGCTCAGCTAAAGCTTTCTCAGCGTCTATTGCTGACACTGGGGGTACTAATCTAAATGCAACTCAGCCAGCCGCTACTGCTGGTCCTGCTTCTGTTGGTGGTACTGCTGGTGCTGCTGCAACTGCAGCTTCTTTAGCAGCCGCTGATGCTACAAGTAGTGGTAAGAGTGAAGGAGCAGCGGGTGCTGCTAGCCAAGCTGCTGCGGATGTTATTGTAAGAGGTGGCTCAGCCGATGCTGCTGCTCAAGCAGGTAGAGATGCTGCTGCTGATGTAGCAGGTAGAGAAGCTAAAGTAGCAGAAACTTCTTCTCAACAAACTGCAACAGATATTGCTCTTGGTGGTCAAGGGGGAAGTGCTGGTGCTGATAGTTTAACTAGTGGTGCTGATACTGCAGGTCGTCAAGATACTGGTGGTACTGATACCACTATAGGGATAGGAAATGCTGGAGGTGGTATTGATACCACTGTAGGTTCAGGAAATGACGGTGGTGATGAAGGCGCTGGCGATGGTGGCATTGGTGGCGTTGGTGGTGGTGGCGTTGGTGGTGGTGTTGGTGGTGATGATGAATCTGGTAATGCTGAAGCTGGAGAACAAGATTCTGAGGGTGCTTCTATGACTGCTGTAGATGCCCTTGGTGGGTCTTTTGCTGTTAAACCTATGGAAATGTTGCAAGCTGAAAAAAAAGGAATTAGAGTAGAGGCAGCTAAAGGCGGTCTTATTACTAAGCGTGTTAAAAAGACAACACCTGCTCAAAAAAGAGGCATTGCTTCTAGAAAATAATACTATATAATTAGCATACTCAAGCCAGAGGTGGGCTGGCGAGTATCCACAATTTCCCACCATCTTTGGCTACCTATCTCCCTGTATTGACAGCTACAGTTAGCCCCAACTTAAAAGGTATGTTATGACAGAAGCAGTGATTAATCCGAACCAACAGGCTCAGGCGTTCTCTCCATTTGGTAAGCGTAATGCTAACAAGGATCGGATTGAACAAGAAGAAGCAGAATTGAAACGATTGGCTGAAGATAAGAACAATCCACCAGAGGGAAACGATGGTGACGATAGTAACTTAAGCGGAGAAGAGAAAAGCTTTAAGAAGCGTTACGGTGATCTTCGCAGACATTCTCAGCAACAGCAAACAGCTTTGCAAAAGCAAATTGATGAACTTCGTTCACAGCTACAGAGCAGCACAGAGAAGCAAATTAAGCTTCCTAAGAGTGAGGAAGAGTTGAATGAGTGGGCAAAAACCTATCCTGATGTTGCAAAGATTGTTGAAACAATTGCAATTAAAAAGGCTAAGGAGCAAACCCAAGCATTGGATGAGCGATTCAAACAGCTTGATGAGCGTGAGCATCAGACAGCTAAAGAGAAAGCAGAAGCTGAGTTGATGCGTCTGCACCCTGACTTTGACTCCATCCGTGATGATGATGACTTCCACAACTGGGTTGAAGAGCAACCTAAGTGGGTGCAAGATGCTTTGTATGATAATGACAGTGATGCAAGGGCTGCTGCCCGTGCCATTGATCTTTACAAGGCTGATAAGAATATTAAGACGAAGAAGTCTACCTCAGATAAGGGTGCAGCAGAAAGTGTTAACACCCGTGGTAGTCGTTCTGCGCCTACAGGCGAAAGCAAAGATGGGGTCTTTTATGAGTCACAGGTAAATAAAATGTCTACCTTTGAATATGAAAAGAACCAAGAAGCTATTGCTAAAGCATTACAATCAGGTAAGTTTGTATACGATATTAGCGGAAGTGCTCGTTAAGTATTGACAAACCTGAAACAACTGGTATAACTTTAAGCAGGACTAGGTATCTAGTCTTGCTCCTATGGGCCGTAACAATGCTAGCTACACTACCCCATAGAGTTATCTGTCACGCAAAACAATAAACTGTCAGAACAACCTGAAGTTTGTTGGCCTGTATAGACAAGTGGAGGCATCCCTGTTCTATACACACCCATCAAATACAGCCTCTGTGGTGATGTTGAGCGTATTTAATTATATGCCTAACACATATCTAGGAGGATATTAAAATGGCTTTTCCAAGTGCTGCAGGTTACGGCAATTTACCTAATGGTAATTTTTCGCCAGTAATCTATTCTAAGCAAGTACAACTTGCATTCCGTAAAGCGTCTACTGTTGAAGACATCACCAACAACGATTACTTTGGTGAAATCGCAAACATGGGCGACAGTGTCAAAATCATTAAAGAACCTGAAGTGTCTGTCCAGAGCTATGCTCGTGGTACACAGATCACTGCTCAAGATCTGAATGACGAAGACTTCACCTTGGTTGTTGACCAAGCTAACTACTACGCTTTCAAGATTGATGACATCGAAGCTGCTCACTCACATGTGAACTTCATGCAGATGGCTTCTGATCGTGCAGCGTATCGTTTGCGTGATCAGTATGACCAAGATGTGTTGGGTTACTTGTCTGGTTTCACACAGTCTGCAAAGCATGTGAATCCTGATACAGCTCGTACTTCAGCTTCTGGTACTAAGGCAGTTACTGCCGCTGGTGCTGATGAGTTGTTGGCTTCTATGAAGCTGAAAAAAGGTAGCTTCGGTAACATCACTACAGCTTCTGCTGGTGAGCATTCCATTCCTTTGGCTCCTCGTATGCCCGGTGCAACAGCACTGCCTACAGATGTAGCTTCTCCATTGGCAGTGATTGCTCGTATGGGTCGCTTGTTGGATCAACAATTTGTTGATACTGCAGGTCGCTGGTTGGTGGTTGATCCCGTGTTCATCGAAATGTTGAAGGACGAAGACAGCCGTTTGTTGAACAGTGACTTTGGTGGTTCTGGTTTGCAGAACGGCTTGGTCATTAACAACTTGCATGGCTTCCGCATCTATGTTTCTAACAACCTGCCAAAGATTGGTACTGGTCCCGGTACTTCTGGTACTGCTAACCAAAACTCCAACTATGGCGTGATTGTTGGTGGTCATGACTCTGCTGTTGCAACTGCTCAGCAAATCACTAAGACCGAGACATATCGTGATCCAGACAGCTTCGCTGACATCGTGCGTGGTATGCATCTTTATGGTCGCAAAATCTTGCGTCCTGAAGGCATCGTCACTGCTAAATACAACGCTGCTTAAGGAGAACGATAATGGCAACTGTTACAACTTTGGCTGGTTCAGCCTCCGCTGGTCGCACCGCTGGTGCTGTCCCTTACTTGGTCGATGTTACTATTGACTTCGCTGCTGCAGCTACAGCTAAAGGCTCTGCCTTGGCTGCTGCTGACGTTATCGAATGTATCAATGTTCCCGCCAATACCCTCATCTTGAATGCTGGTTTTGAAGTTGTCACCGTCTTGGGCGGTGAGTCTAACGACAATACCTTTGACTTGGGTGTTACTGGTGTAGACGCTGACGTATTCGTTGATGGCTTCGATGCTGACGCTGCCGCTGCTGGTGCTTATGCCCAGAACGCTGCTGCTTTCCAGCCTGTCGTTATTGCTACTGCTGACACTATCGACTTGTTGATCGCTACTGCCACTACTGCTCCCACCTCTGGTGAAGTGCGTGTATGGGCTGTGTTGATTAATGTTGATGGTCGCCCAGCTCGTGCTTCCGTTGACCGTGAGCAACTGGCCTAATAGCTAGTTGATGTGGGAGGGGCTTAATCGCCTCTCCCATTTCTGTATGCTCTATTAGAGAGCGTTTTTAAAACTAAGAGGATTCTCTAATGGCTATTACATCTGCCCTTTGCACAAGCTTCAAAAAAGAATTGCTTGAGCGTAAACATGACTTTAATGCTACAAGCGGTCATACATTTAAGATTGCTTTGTACACATCTTCTGCTACCCTTGGTGCTTCAACCACAAACTACACAACCTCTAATGAAGTTGTAGGAACTGGCTATACTGCCGGGGGTATTGCTCTAACAAACATTGATCCCACTAGCAGTGGTACTACAGCATTCATTGACTTTGCTGATGCTACTTGGTCTAGTGCAACCATCACTGCTGCTGGTGCTTTGATTTATAACACAACCACTGACGGTGGCTCAGCTACAACTAATGCTGTAGCTGTCATCTCTTTTGGTGGTGATAAAACATCTACCAACGGTGACTTTGTAATTCAATTCCCCACAGCAGACGCAAGCAACGCTATTGTTCGTATCGCATAAGGAGTCGTAGGTTATGGCTACGACAACCCGGTCGGGTGCAATATATGGCATTGGCATATACGGGACATCTCGTTATGGCATAAGCAATGTTACATATGTTCCTGATGGGGTGCAAGGCACGGCAACATCTGATAGTGGTGTTGTTATTAGTGGTGATGCTAACCATGTAGTTGTTAGCTTAGTTGCTGCAGGTGCAACAGGTAGTGTAGGTGTAGTAGGCGTAGCAGTTACTAGTTTAGTTGGTGTATCTGCAACTGGCTTTGTCAATGATGGCGTATCGTTTAGTTTAGGCTGTAGGTTTGAAATTGGTAGCGTTAGTGCTACAGGCAGCGTAGGTGATGTCACTGTTGTTGCCAAGGCAACCACTAGTTTAACTGGTGTAGAAGCACAGGGAAGTGTTGGTAGTGTTGTTGTAATTGCTAAGGCAGTTACACTACTGACAGGCGTAGAAGCCACAACAGCTATTGGCACTGTTGATGTTAGGTCTATCAACAGAATTCCTGTAGATGGTCTTGAAGCAACAACCTCAATAGGTAGTGTTGTTGTAGTGGCAAAAGCCACAACAGGTTTAGTTGGTGTTGAAGGTGTTGGTAGTTTAGGCAGTGCTGTTGCAATAGCTAAAGCCTTAGTAGCAATATCTGGTGTAGAAGCTACAACAGCTATTGGTGATGTTGAAGCAGCTAATAATGCTAGACCAACCTTCGATGGTGTGGAAGCTACAGGCGCTGTAGGTATAGTAGCTGTTACAGTTACTGTATTTGATTATGCTGCTGTAGCTTCGTTATATGATAGAAAACGCACTGTGTATGTTGAGAGACAAAGCACAGGCAAAGAAAGAACAGTGCTGGTGTTAGCGGAGTCTCGTAGAGTATATGTGGATAGACATCCTACAAGATATGATAGAACATCTTATGTGGCTACTGAGCCTAGACAAGCATATACATATAGAAAATCCACTTCTGCTGATAGAAGTGCTTTAGTGGAGTAGGAGTTTAATAATGTCTTTTCGTTGGCCCAATAAAGATCCTGATGAAATTTTAGACTACAGTGTAGACTGGTCTAGGTTTTTAGATACAGCAACTATTAGTAGCTGTGTGTGGTATGTTGATGACAGTGCTGGTACAAAGACAGCCATTACAGCAGGTAGCACAGTTAATGGTATTCAGAACGTAGCACAAACTATCTCTGGTGGTATTACTACCATCAATCTTGGTTTAGGTACTAACAATACTGAGTATAAGTTCTACTGTAGAATTACAGATAATAGTGGTAATGTAGCTGAGCGAGTCACTCGTTTGCGTGTTAAGGAACAATAAGAATGGCATACAACTATCTTGGACTTACCAATGAAGTTAATAGAAGGCTTAACGAAGTTGAACTAACTTCTGCAAACTTCCCTACAGCTACTGGTTTTTATGCACACATCAAAGATGCTGTGAATGCTGCTATTAGAGACATTAACCACACTCACTATGAGTGGCCTTTCAATCATATACTTGCTGAAGAAACTTTGACAGCAGGTACAACTAGATATGCTTTTCCCTCTGATGCTAGCACCATTGACTTTGATACTTTCCGTATCAAGGAAGATGCTACTTTAGCTAATGAGACAGTTAGACTTAGCATCATCACTTATGATGACTACCTTCAGAGATATGTAGATCAAGAATATTCTACTGATTCTGGTAAGCGTGATGTTCCTTCATATGTATTCCATGCTCCTAGTTTAGAGTGGGGTGTTGTTCCTGCTCCTGATCAAGCATATGAAATTGCTTATGAATACTACAGAATTCCTGTAGATCTTTCTAGTGCTACAGATGTTCCTTCTGTTCCTGAACGATTTAAACAAGTTATTCTTGATGGTGCTATGTACCATGCTTATATGTTTAGAAGTAATGAACAAGCAGCTACTCTTGCTAAGACTAAGTTTGATGAAGGCATTAAGAAGATGAGGATTCTTCTTATCAATAAGTATGTGTATATGCAATCTACTGCCATCACACAAACGTCTGCTTTTGGTGGCTTCGGTGATAGGGTTAAATAATGGCTGATGGATGGCAAACATATCCATTTGAATTCCGTGGTGGATTGATTTCAAATCTATCACCGCTTCAGCATGGCACACAAGCTCCCGGTAGCGGAAGACTCATGAAGAATTTTGAGCCTTCTGTTGATGGAGGCTACATGCGTATTGAAGGCTATAACAAATATGATAGTGCTTTCACACCCGCATATGGTGAGCCTAGAGTGCAAGGTAGTGGTCAGACTGGCACTACTTTAATAATCTCTAACATCCTCACTACTCCTATTGCTGGGGATAAATTTACAATTGCTGGTGTAACTGGTACATACACCATCGCTGCTGCTGGTGTTTCATATAGCTCCACATTTAAAGTTGCTACAGTGACACTCACAACGTCTTTAGCTTCTAGCCCAGCAGATAAAGCAGCCATTACATTTACATCTCACACTGGGCTGGTTAAAGGTATTGCAGCGTGGAACAATCTTGTTGTTGCTGCTAGAAACGCTGACATCTACACAACCACTGGCACAGGCTTTACTAAGATAAGTAAGCCTCATTACGGCACAGTACTTGTCAATGGTGGTAGTCAGACAGGCACTAGTCTTATTATGGATGGGCTGATTAAAGCTCCACAGATTGGGGATACTTTCAGTGTTGCTGGCATTGAAAAAGTGTATACAGTGTTGGCTGTACCCACGGTGACTTCTACATCTGCCACTGTATCCATCAACCCAGCACTAGCTTCTAGTCCTGCTGATAATGCTGCCATCACTTGGCTATCTGCTAATAGGGCTAGTAATTTCAAGACACGCTTCAGTAAGTATAGACTGAATAACACTGAAAAGATTGTTGGTGTTGATGGAACTAATTATCCATTCATCTATGATGGTACAACATTTAAAGTGTTGTCAGATAAGACAACAGATATTTTAGGTGCTCAGTTTGTTATTAGCCATAAGAATCAATTGTTCTTTGCTAAGAATGAGAGCATCGTCTTCACAGCTCCCTACACCGATGATGACTTCACTGCTGCTGCTGGCTCTGGCATCATTAATGTTGGTGGACTCATTACAGGTATTATTGTATTTAGAGAAACACTAATAATCTTTACAGATAAAACTATTAGTCAGCTTGCTGGTACAACCATACAAGACTTTGCTTTACAACCCATCACTAAAAATGTCGGGTGTGTGGCTTCTGATACCATACAAGAAGTTGGTGGTGATGTTATGTTCTTAGGTCCAGAAGGACTAAGGCTGTTGGGAGCTACTGACCGTATTGGTGACTTTAGCTTGGGTGTGGTGTCTAAGCCTATTCAAGCTGAGATGACTTCTTTGATTAATAGTAACTCAACCTTTGCTAGTTGTATTATTAAACAAAAGTCACAATATAGAATATTTGGATATAATAGTAATATTACATCATCTAATGCTAAGGGAGTTCTTGGAACACAGATGACTGGTGAGTCTTCTGGTGGTGTAGCATGGGCTGAGCTAGTAGGATTTAAATGCTACGTTGCTGATGGTGATTATCAAAATCAAACAGAAACCATTGTATTTGCTAATAATGATGGGTATGTTTATGAGATGGAGCAGGGGAGTAGCTTTGATGGTACAAACATCATTGCATCCTTTGCCACTCCCTATGTACCTATTAATGATTTTAGGCTTAGAAAGACTTTTTATAAGCTTTACCTCTATACAGATCCCCAAGGATCTGTTACAACATCAGTGAATTTAAAGCTTGATTTTGATGATCAAGGGTCTGTTCAGCCCTCAACAATTACATTATCAAATAGCGCAGGTAGTGTAGGTTTTTATGGTAGCAGTGGTGCTAAGTATGGCACAACTGTTTATGGTGATAAGTTGAAGAAGCAATTTCAAACACAGGTGATAGGCTCTGGATTCTCTGTATCGTTACAGTTTGTATCAGATAGCCAAGACCCTCCATTTTCTCTGGACGCTGCAACGCTAGAGTATGCCACACATGATAGAAGATAAGGAATAGTTATGACGGGATATGTTCGTAAAGATACTACCAACAACATTGCCGATGGTAATGTAATTAATGCTGCCGACTTAGATGCTGAGTTTGATGGTGTTCAAGATGCCTTCAATGCTTCTACAGGACACAAGCATGATGGTACTGCTGGAGAGGGAGCAACAATTAATGCTCTTGGTCCTACACAAGATGTAACTGTTTCTGCCTCTTTGGTGGCTCCTAAAACTACAAACACTGTAGACATTGGTAGCAACTCTTTAAAATTTAAAGACTTGTTCTTGGCAGGTAATGGCAGCATTGGTGGCACATTGGCTGTCACTGGTGTGGCTACTTTTACAGCACAGCCCATCCTATCTTCATTGACATCTTCTCGTGCTGTATTCTCTGATGGCTCTAAAGGGCTAGTGAGCAATGCCATCACTGGTACTGGCAATGTTGTTATGTCTGCCAGTCCTACACTTACTGGCACTGCAGGTTTTGAAAACATCACAGCCTCTGGCACATTAACAGTTACTGGTGCAGGTTCTATTCAAGGTCTAACAGTAGGCCGTGGTGCAGGTGCTGTGTCTACCAATACTGCGGTGGGTGCAAGTGCTTTGGCGGCTAATACAAGTGGCGCAAACAATACGGCTGTAGGAAGTAGTGCTTTAATAGCAAACACTACAGGAGCCAACAATACGTCTGCTGGTTTTCAGTCTAGCAATGCAATGACCACTGGTGCAAACAACGTCACCTTGGGCTACCAAGCTGGATACAACATCCTTTCATCTGACCAAAACGTCCACATTGGTTCTCAAGCCGGATATACAGGATCATTCCCACTCAATTCTGTTTTTGTTGGCTATAGAGCAGGATATTCTTTTGCATCAAACAATGGATCAAATAGCACAGCAGTAGGTGCTTTTGCTTTACTTAACTCAAACGGCGGGACAAATGGAGTTGCCGTTGGTTATCAATCTTTAAATTCCAACACATCAGGCGCAAACGTAGTTGCTGTTGGTTATCAGGCGCTTCAAGCCAACACCACAGCTTCTAATAACACTGCCGTAGGAAATCAGTCGGCTTACTCAAATACCACAGGTACAGCAACGAATGCGTTTGGACACCAAGCCCTGTATGCAAATACTACGGGCAGTGCCAATAGCGCTTTTGGTGGACTGCATACAGGTAATGTTGATGCGGCTCTAAAAGCAAACACCACTGGCAATTACAACAATGCTTTTGGTTCTGGGGCATTGAGCGCAAACACCACTGGTTCATCCAACACCTCCTTTGGTTATGCCTCACTTGCTCAAAACACCACAGCATCTAACAACACTGCTGTAGGTTATCAGGCTGGGTACAGCAATACGACAGGAACAGGGTTGGCCGCATTTGGTCGGCAAGTGTTGTATTCAAACACGACAGGCAATTACAACGCTGCTTTTGGTGGCTCCGATTCTGCGGGTGCTTCGCCATTAGCATTTAACACTACTGGTTCTGCTAATACGGCTATGGGTGCAGGGGCTTTGTGGAGCAACACAACAGCCTCAAACAACACCGCTGTGGGCTACCAAGCCGCTTACACCACTGCAACAGGCACACGCATCACGGCTGTAGGTTACCTAGCGGCAAAAGGCGGCACAGGTAGTGCGCCATCTTATTCAGTTGCTGTGGGTAGTTTTGCGCTCACGGCTGTTACAAGTGGAGACAGCAATACAGCAATTGGTGATAACAGCATGGGTCAAACCACTACTGGATTTGCTAATACTGCTGTCGGTCAATCTTCGCTTACTGCCAATACAACTGGTAACTACAATACCGCTTTAGGTTTATCAGCCCTCCAATCCAACACAGGAGCAAATAACAACACCGCTGTAGGCTATCAGTCTCTTTTGGATAACACTACAGGTGCTGGTAACGTAGCTGTTGGATTTGCATCGTTAGCAAACAACACCACTGCTGAAAAGAATACGGCTGTTGGCGTTGAGTCTTTGGAGACAAATACCACAGGGCAGTACAACGTAGCACTTGGCACTCAAGCACTTCGTCTTAACACCACAGGAGGCTATAACACTGCTGTAGGGTATCAGGCGGGGTATAGCCAAACATCTGGTTCTAGCTACGCTACGTATCTTGGATGGTCGGCTGGCTACAGTACTACTGGCACACAAAACACATTTATTGGTCAAGGCGCTGGTTATTATGTTACCTCTGGAGCAAAAAACACCATCATTGGTGGCTTCTCAGGCAACCAAAATGGCGTAGACATTCGCACGCTCAGCAATGTTGTTGTGCTATCAAATGGAGATGGAGCGCCTGTTCGCTATTACACTCCAACTGGAACTGAGATTAGTTATGCTACTGCTGGTAATAACTTTTTGGTTTGTAACACAACAGGTATTTCTATAGCCGCTGGAGCAACCAATACATTTTTCTACAGTACTGGTGGATATAACAGAAATTTTGGACACTTATATTTAGTTGGTAATGAAGGTTCAAATCGTTACGGTGTTTGGCTTGTTGAACTATCTCAATACGGCGATGCTCCGACACAAATTACAAATACTTTTTCCAATCTCGTCATTACTGTATTTGTGACTGGCGGTGTTGCGTATTTACAGGCTATAAATTACAGCGCCAATAATTTGTCAAACCTTAATTTCAAGTGGATTGGCGCAGGTATGGGATCTGATATTACTGGTTCATCTGCAATAAAAATTTCTAACATTTGAGGAAAAATATGAAACACGAAATTGACGATGGATTGCCGATCATTGGTATCGCTGGTGCAGAAAATTTTACAGAACAAGAACGCTATGATTTTTATGTAAGCGTTGTTGAAAGCCGTAAAAATTCAATACGCCAAGAACGCAACCGACGACTTGCAGAAACAGATTGGTGGGGTCTTCCTGACACTCAACCTATGACTGATGCACAAAAAGCCTATCGCCAAGCTTTGCGTGACATTACTGAAAACTTTCCATCAAACGGTCAGGTTATCTGGCCTACCAAACCCTAGGAGTAAATTATGACTATTGAAACACAAACCCCAACCGCAGAAGAAATTGCTCGTCACTACAGTGCCGCAATGGACTCAGTAAACCTGATTAACGCAGGACAGCCAGAAGGCATGACTGACGAAGGTTGGGCAGACACTGTTGCTCGTAATAAAGAACACTTAAAAATTATGTTGGCTAAAGACTTCTGGACAACAGAAGACCTAGCGCCACTGCAAGCCGCATCAGCATAACATGGAAGACGTAACACACGCCCAAATATATGAGCGTCTGTGTGCTGTCGAAGCTAAAGTAGACAAGCTAGACAAGAGCACAGAAGCTGTGGTTGCTGCATTCAATGCAGCTTCTGGTGCTTTCGTTGTTCTTGAATGGCTTGCTAGAGCAGTGAAACCCATTTTAGTTATTGGTGCATTCTGTGGTGCTATATGGCTAGCCATAGAAAACAAGTTGCATCATTAATATTTTTATTAATAACATCCTTCCCTGTTTCGTCTAAGGAGGAAGAGTATAGGTGTGTCCGATGGACATGGACTGGAGATGTGTACAACAGAAAAGTTGTATGCATTGAATGGAAGAAGGTTGAGCGAAAATGATTGATCCAATCACGGCTCTAAATGGCTTGCAAAGTGCCATTAGCATGGTCAAGAAGGCTAGTAAGGTAGCCAATGATTTAGGCGGTCTTGCCCCCATGATTGGCAAGATGTTTGATGCTAAGAGCCAAGCAACCAAGGCTATGCTTCAAGCCAAGAGGGAGAAGAAAGGCTCGAACATGGGTGCTGCTCTACAGATTGAGATGGCACTAGAGCAAGCCAGAGCCTTTGAAGAAGAACTAAAGATGTTGTTCATGCAGACAGGCAAGATCGATGTTTGGAACAAAATCAAAGCTAGACAAGCTGAGATGGATAGAGATGATGCCAAAGAGATGGCAGCATTAAAAGCCGAGGAAAAGAAGGCCAAAGCCAAAGAAGAAGAGATGCAAGAGATTGCTATGATTATTGGCGGTATTGCTTTTGTTCTACTGTTAGTCTTTATTGGCATCAATGAGTTGATGAGCTTATGTCCAAAGGGTGGTTGCGGTAGGTGACTGACGAAAGAACAAAGTGAATGAGTATCAAAAACAATTTGACTTATTTTGCAGAGTGTTCTGTTATGGCTGTGCAGCTTGGTGGTTTCTAGGCTTCTTAAGGTTTTTACCTGATGACTTATCAAACAAAATTGTTGCTCTTCTATTGGGAAAGATTGGGTTATGAAAATCACTACTTATCAGGCCAATGCAAACATGTTGAGAGAAGCTCAGCAAGTTATTCATCAGAAGAATCTACAAGAACTTCAGAGATTGAATCACCAAAAAGAACAAACATACAAAGTGCAGCAAGTGAGAAATCAGTGGGCTAGAGCAAACTCTGTGGATGTAATGGTATGAAATATTTATTATTGTTATTTTTATTGCTGCTTGTTGGATGTGAAGACCGCTACAGATACTTCTGTCAAAACCCAGACAACTTCCATGCTGAGCAATGTCAGAAACCTAGATGTCAATTCACACAGACATGCCCTGAGTATTTAGTAGCACCCATCTTGGAGAAACAAATTGATAGAACAGCTAACAAAAATGATGACACCAAGCCATCCCAAACCAAGACTAACCCCTGAAGAGCTTGAGGTTAGGATATGGGGATTTGTGGTGGTGGCTATCACCATCATCCTCTTTGGTATTGTGTTTGCCTTGTTATATTCTGTTACCTTTGTAACACAGCCTATCAAGAGCATGGCTCCAATTGATCAGGCATATACAAAGATGCTGAATGACATTGTGCTATTGATTGTTGGTGGCATTGGTGGTATTGTTGGTAAGAGAGCTGTTAATACAGCAACTAACGCTTTCAAGCCTACAACGCCCACAGCCCCTATAGCTCCTCCAATGCAGCAGCCTTATGTAAGTAACACATATGCTCCTGCTCAGTCTGCTTATGGCCTTCCTTCTCAGCCCTTTGGTGCTATGCCCGTATGGAAGAATCCAGAGCTTGATGAGAGCTGGACCCCCGGTCCTCCTCCAACAACTCCTCCAGAGCACATGGAGCCTGATGAGGACAGAGAAGAGATAGCTGTAGCTAGGAAAGAAGCTAACTAATGTTTGGCATTCCTCTTCCTTGGATATTAATAGGTGCAATGGTTGCACTGTTTGGAACATACAGAGGCGGCTATCACTTTGGTTGGGAAGATCGTGACCAAGAGATGCAGGTAGAGATAGCTAAGAAGAACGAAGAGTCTAGGGTTAAAGAACAAGAGATGGCTGCTAAGATTAGTGACAAAGAAGCAGCATTGAGAAAGGCAAACAATGAAATATCTAAGAAACAGTCTGCTATGCGTGAGCTTGTTAGGGTTGGTGAGCTGCGCCTCCCCACCTCCAGTTGTGTACAAACCGCCACAGATTCCTCCACTCCCGCAGGAAATAGCAACACCGATGCAGCCGAACTTGAGCGACAGACTATTAATGCTCTTATCGACATCGTTGCCGAAGGAGACAAAGCCATCAACAAGCTCAACCAATGCATCTCAGCCTATGACGAAGTAAGGAATTTAATCAATGGTAACCGCTGAACATTTAAAACAACTTCATATTGACCCATCATTAGCTGATAGTTTTAATGAAACATTTGAACGCTTTGGTATTAGTTCTCCTATTCAACAAGCTAGCTGGATAGGGCAATGTGGTCATGAGTGTGGCAACTTCCGCATCATGGAAGAAAACTTAAACTACAGGGCAGCTACCTTGCTTAAGCTATTCCCTAAGACACCTAAGCGTCAGTGGGGTTTTACACCAGAGGAAGCTGCTGCCTATGAGAAGCAGCCACAGCGCATTGCCAATCGCATTTACGGCAATCGTATGGGCAACAGGGATGAAGCTTCTGGGGATGGGTTCAGGTTCCGTGGCTCCGGATTTTTACAGCTAACTGGGCATAGCAACTTCTACCATGCAGGACAAGCCTTGGGTGTAGATTTTGTTATGCAACCAGAGCTTGTTCGTACCCCCAGATATGCTGCTCAAACGGCTGGCTGGTTCTGGCAGACACACGGCTTAAATAGATTTGCAAATAGCAAAGACTTTGTTATGATGACTAAGAAGATTAATGGTGGAACAATTGGACTAGAAGATCGTATTAAACATATCAACCATGCGGTGGATGTGTTATCTAGATGATTGACTAAGTTTGATATTTGTGGTATGACAATGAATAAAGAGTTATAATGATGTTACCAACTTCTCTTAGTATTGTAGGCAGAGAAGTACCTGTGAAGGTTGTGGACGAACTTCCTAATCAATTAGGTGAGTTTAGTTACGAAGAATATTCAATTAAAATTAAGTCTGGTCAGCACCCCTTAGCGGAGATGGATACATTGTTACATGAATGTATACACGCTATAGACGACTGCTTCCAATTAAACATGTCAGAAAGACAGGTGTATTGTTTAGCCGTAGGAGTGTTAGCACTTTTACGGGATAACAGAGATATGCTAGCTTGTTTGACTGAAGCAATAGAGAACCCGAGAAAAGTATGAAAGATTTTACAGCACAACAAAAGGAAATAGTAGCTAGAAAACTAGGCTATGATGGTCCTATGCAAGGCTTTGATGAGTTCATTGCTTCCTCTCCTGCATTAGAGGCTAAGTATTCTGCCATCACTGGTAAGTATGCTGAGCGTATGGCTAAGGGTGGGCTTGTTAAGAGCTATCGTGTTGGTGGAGATATTAATACTAAGAATCAAAGGGATGGTGATCAGGGTGTTGGAACTATTAGACCTTCCTCTGGTGATCGTATTATGGATAGCACTGGTGCTCCCATCGACAATCAAATGATGATCCCTTCTCCCGTTCTTCCAGTAGATACAACCACTGATGAGTTTGGTAAGCCTTTAGCTGGTAAAGCCTCTCAAGTAACTGCTGCACAAATTACTGCCACTCCTGATCAATCCATCAGCACAGCAGCAAGAGCCGGAGAGCAAGCTGCTCAAGTTACTGGTGGTGCTACAGCTACAGCAGGACAAGCAACTGCTGCTCAAGCTGGTGAAGCTGCAGCATATGAAGCTTCTAAGGCTGCTCCTGCTGTTGGTGCTGCATTGGCTGGTGTCACTGGAGCTACTGGCGAAGTGGCTGAAGAAGCTCAGGTTACAGCAGCACAAGGACAAGTGTCTAAAGAAGCTGTTGCTGCTGCTCAAAAAGTAGGCGAACAATACAAAGGTCAAGTTCAAGCAGGTAAGCGTGAAGTAGTTGCTGGCGAAATGATTACGCCTGTAACTGATGCTACGGCTGTTAAAGCTGAGGCTGCTCAAACTGCAGCACCTACAGCAGTGACAGCAGCACAAGGTGTTGTACAACAGAATCAATTGGTTAAGGCTGCTCAGATTGCTGAGAAAGATATGGCACAGGCCACAGCAATTACAGCCGCTGGCCTTGCTCCTGATGCTACCGTTGTTGCTGCCCGTCTAGAAAAATTCACTGTAGATGATGGCACATTAGCTGCTGCTGCTCAAGGTGATGTGTCTGCTCAGTCCACTGTTCAAGGACAGCTTACAGAGCTGATGAAGAGCTTTGATGATGGCAGCACTCCTGCATGGGCTGCTGGTGCTATGAGGGCAGCGAATGCTGCTATGGCATCAAGAGGATTGGGCGGTAGCTCTATAGCTGCTACTGCTGTGTTCCAAGCTGCTATGGAATCTGCGCTGCCCATTGCAGCACAAGATGCACAGACCTTTGCAACAATGGGTTTGCAAAACCTAAACAACAGACAACAAGTGGCTTTGACAAATGCTGCTGCTCAACAAGGCTTATCATTACAGAATCTTAGTAATGAACAGCAAGCTAGACTACAGAATGCTGCTAGTTCTTTCCAGCTTCAGAGTCAGAACTTGTCTAACATGCAACAGACAATGTTGGCTAACACACAAATTAGAGCAACATTACAAGGACAAAACTTAAGCAATGAACAGCAATCCGCTGTTGTTAATGCTGCTAGATATGCTGAACAAGCTAACATCAACTTAAACAATGTACAGCAAGCTGCTTTGCACAACAGTGCTATGCAGGTGCAAGTTGATATGGCTAACACTTCTAACCGTCAGCAAGCTGCTTTAGCTAATGCACAAATTGAAGCTGCTCTGCAAGGTAAGATATTAGATAATAGACAGCAAGCTGCTGTGTTAAATGCTGATAAGATTTCTCAAGCCACCAATTTAACATTTACTGCTGAGCAACAAGCAAAGCTCCACAACAGTGAGATGTTGAAATCGATTGGCTTGGCTGAGCTATCTGCTTCACAGTCTGCCACCATTGCTAACGCTGCTACATATGCAGCTATGGACACAGCAAACCTTAATGCTAGACAGCAAGCTGCTGTTGTTAATGCTCAAGCTTTCTTAGCTATGGACATGAAGAACTTAGACAATGAGCAACAGGCTGTATTGTTTAAAGCACAGGTGACAACACAAGCATTGTTATCAGACACTGCTTCTGCTAATGCTGCTAAGCAATTTAATGCTGCCAGTGAGAATCAAGTTACTCAGTTTAATGCAACATTAACAACACAGGTTAGTCAGTTTAATGCGTCACAAGCTACAGCAGTAAGCCAATTTAATACTGATCAATCCAATTCTATTGCTAAGTTTAATACAGAGTCACAGAATCAGAGAACTACTTTCAATGCTCAGCAACGATTGGTTATTGACCAAGCTAATGCTCAATGGATGAGAGAGATATCTACAGCAAACACAGCAGCTACCAACGCTGCTAACATGGCGAATGCACAACTGTCTCAGCAGATTACATTGGCAGAATATAACAACAATGTTCAGATGTATCGTGATGATGTTACACACGCATGGCAATCTTCTGAGAATGATGCTAACAGATCTACAACATTAGCTGCTGCCGAAATTGCTAAAGAAGGTCAACTAGCTATTGCCAATGCTACAATTGAAGCAGGTAATGCTGCTGCTATTGGTAATGTCACTTCACGAATAGTTGGTAGTGATACTGGTGGAAGCATAATTACTAGGGCAATCAACTGGATATTCGGAGACTGATGATGCAGAATTTTAATAAGTTTTACAGCAAGGTGAGTGCAATGGCTGATGAGCAATTGGTTGTTAAGAAGCCAAAGCCATCTAAAGGATTGTTAGCTAAAAGTGATATGTCTTCTAAAGATGTTCAACAAAATAAAGATGTTTATAATCAAGTTGCACAATACATTGCAGCCATCCGTAAACAGAAACAGGAGATTATGAATGGCAAATCCTAATATGTTTTTATCTGCCCCTATTGCTGGGCAGTCTTTAACTGTTGAACCGGGAAGTGTACCTTGGGAGCAGCCTCCTCAATATGTAAAGCTAGAAGATGTTGTAAACTATTACACAGAAAAGATTGATGATCCAGAAATTATTATGGACATCTTGGAAATTGTTAAAAGAGACATTCCAATCTTAACTCTTGTTAACACGCTCACTAAGTCTGCAGTGATGAATGGCTATCACACTGTTGATGTAGGCTATTTAGTCACTCCTATTCTTGTAGAGATGATTAAGACCATTGCCGAACTTAATGATATTACTTATGTTATCTCTGCTGAAGAGAAGCAAAATAAAGGACGGGTTGATCCTAGAGTTATTCAAGAGCTTATTGAAGACATGAAGAAAGAAACTACCGATGCTCCTATACCAGAGGCTGAGAAGCCTTCTGCTAAAGGATTGATGGCAAGAGGAGATAAATAATGGCTAGTTGGTTTGGAAGTTTTGTTGGTGGATTTGCTAAAGGATTGTCTGAGCAAATTACTAAGAAGGAAGAAGATCAAGCTGCTGCTGCTGCAGCCAGTGTTGCTTCTATGTATCACAATGTCCAAGAAAAAAGAAAAGAACTTAATAAGCAGAAAGAAGAATATAGAGCAGTAGTGAGTGAGCTTGGTGCATTTACTTTTAAAGATGGCACTAAGTTTGATGATAGACAACTCATTACACTTGCTACCAATCCAGAAGTAGCTAAAGATATTGCTAAGCGGTTGCGTGATGATCCAGAATTATCCACTCGTTTAACACCTTCCTTCTTTAAAGCGGCAGAGAATGCCCCTGCTAATGTAAAAGCTTCTGACTATATGGATGAGCTATTCAAAGTGAGAGCTGCAGCTACAGAGAAAACTAGAGAGTTGTTTAACACTGCTTCTAAGGGTGGTGGCTTGGTTGATCAGCTTGTTGCTGGGAATGGTTACACTCAAGCTCAGAAGTCTGCTGCTAAATATGGCATGACTTTGGAACAATTGATTGGCTATCAAGATTTAACTACAAAGAGAGCACCCTCTATGATGGGTGAGATGGACTATAGCCAACTTGCTAAGAGTAAAACATTTGATCAGATTGAAAGTGATGCTAGAGTTAAAGCATTGAATGCTAAGACACCAGAAGAAAAGCAAGAAGCTACAAATACTTTAGCTAAGATTAAAGTTGCTAAGCAAGCTACAGAAATTGGAAGCAAAACTACTGAAGAAGACATTAGAACAGATCTGGCTAACCAAGCTCAAGACCCTAAGAAGACCCAACAGGAAAGGGCTATGGCTGCTACTCTGTTACAACAGCGTATTAAGCTTATGTCCAATCCTAAAGAAGCTAGCGAAGAGAAGATTACACAATCCAACCTCATCACTGTTGCTTCTAGAGGCTTTGCATCCACACTTGAGTCATTGGCTCCCGGTAAGTTTGTTACTTCTACAGACATGCAGGGTAACATCACCATCACTCCTAAGACCATTGCAGATACACAGATGAAGATGGCTTATGCTCAGTCTCGTAATGCTATGATTAATGAATTCACCAATCCAGATGGTAAGCCTAAGTCAGTTACATCTAGGAATGCCTTGGTATCCATTGGTGTTACATTTGATAAAGATGGTAGAGCTGTTAAAGCCACGCCTGAGAATGTGTTGATGAGTGCTTTGCCTACGCCTGTCAATCCTCCTGCAGCTTCTCCTGCAGCTCCTGCAGCCTCTACTCGTGGCGGTCCTATGGCTCCGCAACCTAAGCCAGCATCACCTGCTGCAGCAATGCCAGCTCCAAAAACTCAAGCTGAATATGATGCCATTCCTAAGGGAACGAAATATATCGATACGGATGGTAAAGAAAAGATTAAAGGGTAACTATGGCTTTCGGTATTAATGACAAAGTAGTTGAGACACCCCCAACTATTTTTGGTGTCAACGATAAAATAGTTGAAGCACCACCAGTTTCTTTTGGTGTGAGCGACACTGTTGTTGCGAAAGCCACAGCACCTGCTCAGAAGCCTCCAGAAGATTTAACTAAACCCTCCTTCTTTGTTCGTCCACAGAAAGCTACAGCTTTAGTGGCAAGGGCAGAAAAGATTAGAGAAGAAGAAGCACAGAAGATTCCTTTTGATGCTTTGTGGAAAGACGATAAGAACTTCAAAACCATCCAAGACTATGCTGCTGCTAGGTTTGGTAATAAAGGTGTTCTTCTAGCAGGTGAAACAAAGGAAGACTTTGTCAATCGCTTTGCTACACACATGAAGAGACTTGACTTTGGTAATGAGTTAGATAGTGTAGGCGAACTACAATATTTAAACAACGCTAAACAAGAAGACATTTTAAAAGCTGGTGCAGCTTATGATTTGTTTAAGAACACTGCTGGTGTGTTTGATGAAAAGAACAGAGGACAAAAAGGTTTCCGTCCAGTGATGGATGCTATCTCTAGTATTGTTAGTAGCCCATCTACAGCATTGACACTTGGTGTAGGTAAAGTTGCTAGTAGTGGTATATCAAAACTGATAGCAGAAAAAGGAACTAAGGCTGCTCTTACTTCTGCCAAAGGTGTTGGCATGGCTGCAGCAACTCCTTCTGTTGGTGGTGTTACTACAGCAGCACAAGAAACTACTAGTCAGAAAATTGAATTGAATGTGACACAAGCTGAACTAGATCAAGCTAATAAGATTGATCCTAATACACTTGATGATACAGGGCAGGAACTACTTAAGAAGTATAAAGAAGATAGGCAGAAGAGACTGGAAGAAGGTGTTAGAGGTAAACAGGTAGCTTTGGCTGGTGCTATTGGTGCTATTACTGAGACAGCAGAAGTGTTACCATTCCTTCGTGCTGGAAAGAAGGGAGCAGCCAGTCAGCTAGATGACATCCTCAAAGCTAGAAAGAAACCTGCAGTAGGAGAGCCAACAACTCCTGCTCCTAAGGTAGAAGTAACATCAAAAGACCCAACAGAAAAAGCATTAGAAGATGCTTATGACATCTATGAAGGCCGTAAGCTTCTTGATGCTCAAGGCCAGCCTACATCTGTAGCACAGATGGAAGTTAGGAATGATCTTAATAAGAGAGCTACACTAATTGCTCAAGACATTTGGGAGCAGATGCCTGAGCTTGCTCCTAAAGCTACAGAGAAAGTTTCTGATGCTATTAAGCGTACACTAGAATCTGTAGATACATTTGATGATGTGGTGTTTGAAAGAGCATTGGCCTCTGCTGATGTAACACCAGATGAGTTTGCTAAGATGTTTAGAACTTCAGCAGGTGATGCTGCTCGTTCTTTGCAGAGCCTATCTGTAGTTGCTCGCCTTCAAAACAAACTGAAGAACATTGACCCTGCTGCTGCGTCTGAATTGAATAAGATGTATGGTGATAGAAGTGCTGTAACTTCTGCATTCACTGGTGTTAAAGACTTTGGTATGCGTCTTGATAGAGAGCTGAAAGCTTTGATGGTGTCTCAGCTTTCTACAACTCTTAGGAACGCCTTCTCTGGTGTTTCTGTCATTACCTTTGGTACAGCAGCAGAAGCCATTGAATCTTCTTTATACAGACTAGGTAAGACAGCAGGTGAACTAACCACTGGTAAGCCAGTTACAGGTAGCTTCACTGGTGGATTGAAGGGTGTCTACGATGACGCTGTTCGTTCTGCTTTCTATTTAGGCCAAAGAGACTTGTCTTCTGAAGTGACAGAAGCTTTGCTTAATGGTACTCCTGCTTTATATCGAAGGATGGTTAAGACAACAGGAGAAGCTGGTCCTAATGATTTGTCTAAGGCAGCACAAATTGCTAACACATTTAACGTAGCACAGGATGCTTTCTTCCGTAAGGCTATGTTTACTTCCTCAGTTGAAAAACAATTGAGTCGTGTTGGTATTGACATGTATGATGTTATTGCTCAAGGTAAGCAAGTGCCATTTGATGTGTTACAGAATGCTGTTAATGAAGCACTCACTGGTACATTCAGCAAGATGCCTACCAAAGGTCCAATGTTCCATGCTGTGAAGTTTATTGAAGAGCTTGGTCCTATTGGTTCTACTGTTATTCCTTTCCCTCGCTTCATGGCTAATGCTATGGAGTGGACATACAAGCACATGCCTACTGGCGCTTTGTCTGGAAGCGCAGACATTGCAAGTGGCCTTACAAAGGTTGCTAGGGGTGATGCTGACATGGGAACTAAACAGCTTACACAAGGCTTAGAGAACTTCTCTAAAGGTGCTGTAGGCACTGCTGCTTTATATGCTGCTTATAAATACAGACAAGAAAACCAAGACTCTGAATGGTACAACATCAAGAATCCTGATGGCTCCACTGTAGATGCTAGAGCTTTATTCCCTGCTGCTCCTTTCCTAGCATTAGGTGACTACCTTGTTAAATTTAACAAAGGAAGAACAGATGAATTTAAGTCTAAGGAATTCTTAGAAGCTATGACTGGCTTTAAAGCACCAGCAGGTACATACTCATGGCTTGGTGATAAGTTTGCTGAAGCTCAGACTAATGCAGGAACTGGTGAAGACACAGCAGATAACAAAGTTAAGACATTCTTTGGTGAGTGGGTGGGTGAATACTTAGGTAGAGCACTTGTTCCTTTCCAACAGATCAGCGACATCATTGGTGCTATTGATCGTAACGAAACTCTGCCTAGAGATGCTTATCAGATTCCGGCAGGTGAGGAAGGCTTTACTTCTTCAGCCACACAACAGTTGATGAAGCGTACTCCTATATTGAAACAAGAGTTGCCAGTATATCAACCACCATTGAGAGAGACAGCAGCATTCAATGACAATGGTCCATTGAAGATGTTGTCTGGTATCGCTATTAAAGGAGTGCCTTCTGAACTTGAAGGTGAAGTCTCTCGACTTAAAGTACCTTTTAATAAAATATTCACTAGCACTGGTGATAAGATCGTAGATGCTGAAGCTCGTAAGGTTATGGCTCCATTGGTGATGGAACAGTTTGACAACCTCAAGAATACTAGCTTCTATGCAGAAGGCAGTAAAGACTTACAGAAGGTAGCGCTGCAGAATCTGATTGGATGGGCGCAGAAGACAGCTAAAGAAATTGCTACCAATAAAGATGAAGCAGCAGCTTTTGCTGCAGGTAAACAACCTCGCTTGTACGAAATACAATATTCTAAACTTCCTGCTGAGCTTAAGCGTGTTGTTAATGAAACATATCAACAGCAGCAAGGCAAAGACTTAGCCACCACTAAAGACTATGCCACTGCACTAGCCTATGCTGAAGCTATGAGAGCTTTGCCGGGCTATGCTAATGGCGGTGTAGTTAAGATGGCTACGGGTGGTGTGTTAGCTAGAAACATTATTGGTGAAGCTGTTGAAGCTGGCGCTAAAAAGACAGCCATGTCTCTTGGTGATATTGTTTCTAAACATTCCATTGCCCCTGTTGCAGAACAAACAGCACAAGCACTAGCTACACCTGCATCGGCTATGGCTAAGAAGCCATATGTTAAGAACAAGTATGGCCCTGCTGTATCTCAGCCTAAGCCAGTTGATGTTGAGATGGAAAAGCTTGTATCAGAAGCTGAGGCTGTTCCACCACCTAAGATAGAGCCTGAAGTGGTTCCAGAAATTAAAACAGATCTTCCTATGGAAGAACCTATATCTCCTTATATGAAGGAACTGTCTGAAATAAACCTTAACAAACCTAAGTTTGGTACTGGTTTAGAGACAAGACAAAACACACTCTCTTCACTAAAAGACCTTAGAACTAACGCCTTTGATAAACTTATTGAAATGCCTAATGTGGCAGGTAAGATTGAGGATGATGTTATTGCTGTAGCTCAGGGTGAATACAGAGCAGCCAAAGGTAAAGAAGTAGATGTTAATGATCCAAAAGCTGTAGAAGATTTTGTTTCATTCTCTATTCCATTACAAAAGAAGCTGGATGATTTGCGTGTTAAATATAAAGATAGGCCACCAGTAACCCTCTATCATGGTACAGAAACAAATGCTGATGATATTTTAAAGAGAGGGTTTACTGACCCACAAAATATTTCAGACACTTGGCACACTGAGTTAAATATTGGAGCAACTTCCTTTACTAAAGACATTAGATTTAATCTAAGTGATCCTCGCTTTGGTGGCAAAGAACCTGCTAATATTTTAGAGACTAAGATTCCATACGCTGATTATGAATTTAGAAGAATTAATATGCCAATGGAACAATATAGAAAGTCTGCTGGTAATGGTGACATGAATACCATAGCTCGTTCCATCACTGGTAGTCCTACTGTTGCTCGTCCTTTAGGTATTCCTCGTTCTCTTGGTTTAAAAGAAACAGAAGATGCTTTTACTGAGAGTGAAAAGCTTGCTATTAGTAGAAACATGAGAGAGACAGAAAAGAAGATTCCTTTAGCCGAACAACAAGATAAGGTTAAACGAATGGCTATGTACAAGTTACAAAGTATAAAGGATGATTTTCTTGTTCCAGAAACTATGAAGCCTATTAAAGAAGGTGGTAGGGGTAGTGAAGAAGTCCAATCCTTGAATGCTTACAGAACCATTCGTAGTATTATCAGGAATGAATTTAGAGAGACAGGTGGCGCAGCAGCTTTAAAAGCTGGAGAAACCCCTATCATTAAGAGTAGTCAAACAACAGCAGGTAGATTAAAGATGTTCGCTAAGAATCAATCCGACATCTACATGGAAGTTGATGACTTCATTCCTAAAGTAATTGCTTCTCTTGAAAAAGTGGGTAATAAAGATAAGGCAGAAGCTTTGAGAGTATTGGAAGATCAATTCAAAGTGTTGCGTAAATACAATGTAGGCATGGACACACCTAGCTCTGTATTAAAAGATATCAATAGAGAAGAGATTAAAGCTGTTGATGCTATTAGAGACTTGGTAGGTGGAACCTACAGAGATAAAGAAACTAAAAAGAGAATTGGCTTAGCTAAGGGTGGCCTCGCCAGTCGTAGATAATACTACATAAGAAAGTCTATCAAGAGAGATTTTGTAAAAGAGTTCTCCTTGGTAGACATATTTGTTTCTAGACTCTTTAATTTCTGAAGCTAATACAGCAGCAGCTTCGCAATGAAACAAGGCTGTTCCATCTTTGTTAATTGAGAAGAAGTGTGTAGGCATCTCTTGTGTTAAGAGCTTCTTCTTCCTAGCAGGTACATTCAAATCTTCGTATGGAAACTCTACAGTTTTCCACGATAGTCTGACCTCTACCTCAGCATATCCCACCAACAAATCATCTTTATACAGATGCAAATCAATCCCATATCTATCGGGATTATCTCTAGCTTCCATATTCCAAAAAGAAGAGACATAGCTTTTAACTACATCTCTTCCAAACTTGTCGTAGGTGTCGTGGAGTTCTTTATCGAACCGCTTGGTAGCCATTGAGTCTTTCAATGTTATCGAAGTAGCCACGGTCAAATCCCCGTTGCCATTCCTTACCTGCCACAGACAGTGGGTCATATTGATTGACCATCCATCCGTGTCTGAAAGCTTTATAGCCTTGTTCAAATTGAATACGCAGTGGTGCAGATCGTTCAGACTTGACTTGCATGTTATTCCCCTGTAGATTTATTGCTATTAGTGAGTGATCCGATTTCATCAAACTCACCAATGTAGATGCTAATGAAAGGCAACTTGATTAGTATACCACTATATGCATACAACTTATCAGTGTCACCACCATCATTAACAATGTGACATATGTCGTCATTATATTCAATGTCTAGTCCTATGCCCTGTCTGACATTAACAACTATCATGCCGCTTTCCCCCATACATCATCCCATGTACCAGTGGTAGCACCCTTGCTGTAGTCTGTTACACGCTGCTCAAAGAAGTTGGTGTGGCTAACACCAAGCATACCATCTACCCACGGCAGAGGATTCTTCTTGATCTTGTAGATGCCCTTCATTCCCATAGAGATGAGTCTACGATCAGCAATGTAGCGGATGTACTGCTTCACTTCTTCTTTCGTAAGCTTCTCGACCTCGACCATTGAAAAAGCCAGATCCACAAACTGATCCTCCAAACCCACCATTTGATGAGCAATTTCTTTAATGCGATCCGAAGTCGTTTCATCCTGATGGTGTTTAACGTATTCACGATAGACCTTAATCATGCCTTCAGCATGTTGAGTTTCGTCAACGATGGACCAAGCAATGATTTGGCCCAGCCCTTTAAGCTTACCATTCCTTGCGAAGTTTAGCAACATCACAAAGCTAGAGAATAGTTGCATGCCTTCACCAAAGGCAGAGATGGCTGCAATCTTCTCAGCCATTGGTGCTGCGTTCAGATTATTAATGTAGTCGTGCTTCTCCACCATCTCTTTGTATTGAAGAAACTCGTTGTATGTAGATTCAGGTAAGCCCAAGGTTTCAATGAGGTGGGCATACGCAGCCACATGCAAAGCTTCCCTACCTGCAAAGCCACTCATCATCATCCTCACCTCAGGTTGCTTGAACACTGGGATGTAGTGGTCATGATAACCACTGCCAATGTCCAAGTCACCTTGCACAAAGAAGCGCAAAATCTTTGTTAAAAACTCTTGCTCATTGTTGCTGAGTTTTCTGTAGTCTTTAACATCCTCAGACATAGGCACTTCAGTATGAAGCCAATGGCTTTGCTCATGCTGAAGCCAAGCATCATATGCCCAAGGATATTTGAATGGCTTGAATGTTGTACGCTCTTGCGTAATATCTGCTTTTGTTCTTACCATATCAACCTTCACATGCTAAACAAGTTTCACCATCAGCCACAGTTTTCAAATCAATTTCATCTTCAATCTTCTGACGCTTGATTTGAGCACCAACCTTATCTGCTTTTCTTACCTTCTCTGAACGGAGATAGTATAAGCTTTTCAATCCACTTTTCCAAGCGAGGAAGTGGATGGCATGTAAATATTTAATGGATACATTTGCAGGGAAGAACAGGTTAATGCTCTGGCCTTGGTCAATGTATTGTTGTCTGTCTGCTGCTAGTTCAATGAGCCACCTCTGATCAATTTCCATAGCAGTTTTAAATACTTCCTTCAACTGTTCAGGAATGTCTAAGTGCTGTACAGATCCTTCATTGCTAATGATGGATGCCCACACATCGTCATTGTCCATATCCAGTGCAGCAAGTTCTGTCTTCAAGAACCTATTCTTATATACGAATGCTCCACTAAGTGTGTCCTGCCTAAAAACATTCGCTCTGTACGGCTCGACTGAAGGGCTAGTATTCCCCATAATAAGACTGCTACTGGCATTAGGAGCAATAGCAGTGTGATGACTAAACCTTCTACTAATATTACCAAGGCCAGCATCGATACAACTACCACGCTGCTGCTCCAAGACAGCATCAGCCCGTAGACACGAAGCATGTATATGTTTAAATATTTCATTGTTATAACTCTTAGCCATCACACCATCGATGGCTACACCTTTCTTCTGCAAAAAAGCATGGAAGCCTAGAGCACCCACACCAATACTACGCTCCATCATTGCACTAAGCTTAGCTCTGGCAATTGTTGATGGTGCTTTGTCAATGAAGTATTGCAAGACATTGTCTAGCATTTCCATAACATCTAGAATAAATTGTTTGTCGTTCTTCCACTCATCATAGTATTCTAAGTTGAGAGAAGACAAGCAACACACTGCTGTTCGTTTCTCGTTAGTTGGTAAAAAGATTTCTGTACAGAGGTTGCTACCATTAATCTTCAAGCCTTTATCGCTCAACCACTTAGGCATAGCCTTGTTAGCTGTGTCAATGAATACTAAGTATGGCTCACCTGTTTGCATACGCAGGTCTAATATTTTCTGCCACAGATATTTAGCAGACACTGTCTCCACTACTTCACCAGTGGCAGGATTCTTTAATTCAAAGCTGTCATCAAAGTCTGGGTCTTTCATAGACTTCTCAATGATGGTCATAAATTCATCAGTTATGTTGATGCCATGATGAAGGTTTAGTGTGCGTACATTCTGGTCACCAGTAGGCTTACGCATCTCTAAGAACTGGATGATGTCAGGGTGATGGATGTCTAGATAGGCAGCATAGCTGCCCCGTCTTGTACGTCCTTGACGGTAGGCCAATGAGCTAGCATCGTAGATCTTAAGGTGGGGCATAACACCAGTAGACTTATCATCACTATTGCGGATACCCACATGCACACCGACACCACCACCATACATGGATAGCCAGTTAGTTTCTGATAGGTTGTCAACCAAGCCTTCTGCACTGTCATCCATGTAGTTAAGAAAGCAGCTGATAGGAAGGCCACGTTTAGAGCGACCAAACGATAGGATAGGTGTAGAGTAGCTGAGCCAATGCTTGCTGCTGTAGTCATACAGTCTTTGAGCGTGTTCTTGATTTGAAGCAAACGATTCCGAAACATATGCAAATCTTTCTTGAGGACTAGCCTCTTCCTCTTTCATGTAACTTTCTCTTAATCTCTGAATGCCTAGTTCATCGAACAACGCATCACGAGACAGGTCAATGTTGACCTTAAACTTTGCCATATAAATACTCCTGTTATGGTGGGAAAAAAGGGAGCCGAAGCTCCCGTGAAAAGAAAGGTAGTTATACCTTAGATGGCTACTGCTTGCTCTACTAAAACAAGGACGGAACTAAGTTAGTTAGTACTACTTTACATTGATCTGCTATTTCACGATGTTCTTTCTGTGTTGCTTTGTCACAACGAATGTCAACATAGTGCAGCCAGCTTCTCAATGTACCGTTCATGTACATTCTACTGGTAGTCATTCCTTCAGGCAACACTTTCCTAGCCACTTCCTTGGCTATGCCCATGCCCAATGCAGCCTCATAGGACCGCTTAGCAGCGATTAAAACGTCTGTCTGTAGCTCTTCCCATACCTTGATGAGTTCACGGTCTTCTACAGGGATTGAGTTCTGTCTATTCTTATTGTCTTGTAGCCTTACCTCACTGGTTTCATAGCGTGAGGAAATGGCATACCGCTGTGAGAATTCTTGGAAGCTGAAGCTTCTGTGTCGTAGGATTTGACGGGCAATGTCACGGGTGGTTTCAATTTCCATACAGACATTGACCATTTCAAATGGACTCCAATGTTTGTTGTCCATCAAATACTTCAACAGCTTAGGAGCTGTCTCAGGGTTGTTCTGATTCTCTGGGTTGCTCACCCTCGCCATGTACGCTATCAGATGTTCCGCATTCGGGGTTGCCCAGACTAGTGTCACCGACATATTTAGCTCCTTCATTAATGCCATTCTTGATGGCTGTAATTATACCTAAGTTAAGCAAGAGGTTACGCTCTTCCCATGTTAAATCAAATTGGTAGGTAGCACTACCATCGTCATGTTCATCTAACAGTTCTACATTCATTTCTTTTTCCTTTCTGCTTTCTCTTCATCTGTCTTCACCTTGTGGCAAGGCTTACACAACACTTGTAGATTTTCTATCTCACAAAAGATACGATCAATGAACAAGTCCCAACTAACAAAGCCTTCTGTTGGTGATACTACTGGGAGTATATGATCTACCTGTACATCAGCAGCAACAAAATGCTTCTTACATTTGGCACATTTGTAATGCATCGCTAGCTTACCCGTCTTTTTGTTTTCCTTCCTACCTACGAAAGCTTCTTTGAGTGCTTTATATTTAGGAGGCCAACGCCTAGAGGCTGCTCTCAATGCAGAGGTGACAAAGCTTCTGAACCTAGAGTCAGTCCACTCACCACCATTTCTTTTTTTGTTATCTGCCAACTGGAGTATCTACTAAATGCGACATGTCAGCAGCATCGTAATGCACAAATAAATCTCTAGCTATCGCCAAAGCTTCGTCAATGTCCATAGCAATAAACTCAGATAGAAATTTATCGTACTCGGACTCAGCAATATGCTCAACAACATAGCCATTACTTGCCTCCCTAATAGTTACAGAGTTAACTTTCATTCTAGTCCTTCCACATCCACATGCTTGAACACCACTTCATATGAATCCATTCTTTCCAATGAGGCTGTGAGGTTTTCAATAATCACCTCGCTCAACACTTCTTCATTCAGATAGACATTAGGTAGGTCTTCTGGTTTAAAGAATACTTTTAAACTAATGTCTACTGTGATCATAGCTTTTCAATTCTTTCTTCAACCAGTCTAGCGTAGCCAATGATGTCATGCCATGAGTCATGATACCAAGGATCACCATTAACAATGCGAGACATTTTATTACAGATGAGATCGAGGCTTTCCTTCATATCATCATCCATCTCTTTCCATACATCACCAGATCTTAAGACATCTTTCAATGCTTGAGAAACTCTAGAGACATCTTCTTTGTAGTTGCCATATCTAGTGGCTCTTACTGCCAGTGTGTCATCTACATTCATTGCATACCTCCCATTGTTCTGGTGTTAATGGTGAAGCCACCATCACCAAAGCTGTCATGATCTGGGTTGTATTCAAAGTCGCCTACATCAGCAAAGTATTTGCCACAGTATTCAACAAGCTCATAAGCTAGCTTTTCATTCTCTTCCATGTGTGGAATCACTGAGGCTAATATCATAGCCATGCCCAAGAGATTGTCTACATCGTCTTTACTAATCGTAACAGGACCGAAGCCACTGACTAACACCTGAAAGCTATTGGTATATTTACCACCTTCAATGTTAGGGCGTAGGATGAGGGCAATGTCATTAGGTTTTAAGTTTGTGGAGGAGTCCATATCTGTCCTTCATATCTTCGTAAGAAAAGAAGCTGAGCATTCTCTAACACTCTCTCAGCATTACCTTCATAAGCTTCCAACACTTTGTTGTATAGCTCAAGTTCATCTGTTGTGTCCCCAATTATCTTGGCTGCTTTCACTGGACCAACACGGAACAATCCTTTGATGTTATCAGCAGCATCACCAGTGAGCATCTGCGTGTACAACTTAACTAGAGCTTCCTCTGGCTTGATGTAATAACCACTATGCTTTACAAAGTTGTAATGCCAACCAACAATCTGATCTAAGTCTTTGTCTAAAGACACAATGACACAGTTGTCACCAAGTCTTGTTGCTTCAATAGCAATGGCATCATCAGCTTCCTGTCCTTCAGAGATGGTAGCTCCCCACTCTTTAACCAAATAGTTTCTAAGGAAAGCTAGATGCTTTGGCTTAGGCTTGTCCACTCTATTCCCTTTGTAAGGAACAGTGGTGGCTATCTGATATCTGAAGTTGTTCTTACCTGTTAAGAACATGTGCCACTCATCTACAAAGCAATCAGGGTAGATGCTATCAACACCACACATGAGGACATCAACAATTAAACGATCCAGTGTTCGCTGTGCCGTTGTCTCGTCTTCGTCCTCACATGCGGATGCTGCACGATAGGCGAATATATCGCTATCGAATAGTGCTTTCATTAGGAAGCTTCTGTTACTTCTGCTTCTTCAAACAAATCACGCTGCGCTTCAGCGTTCTTTGCTGCTGCTTCGGCTGCTTGAAGCTGTTCCATTCCTTGCTGTCGGATAACAGCAATGGTGTCTGTAACAGCTTCAAAGGGAAGCTTAGACAGTGCTGCCAAGACCAAGTTCAGTTGGTCCAATGTAAGTGTGATGTTCAAATTCATAATACGTCCTCATCGTTTGCATCAATACCGCTAGAAGCGGAATACTCTACCAAGTCTGTAATGACCAGCTTCTTCAATGAAGGGCTAATACCTTTTTTATTCTTGTAAGTCCAAGAGTATGTAGATACCAACGCCTTGCCTTTACTACCGTTGCCAATGGCTTCAGTAATTTCATCATTGTCTGTGTCAAAGACACGGATAGGCTTCTCTGATTTGCAAGTGATGTACTTGCCCATGTCAGCCTTCTTGTCTTCACCAGTTTGAACACTGATGCCCATGTCTTCCAATGCTTCAACAGCAGCATCAGACAGGTTGCACAGGTTAAGCTGAAACTTACCAGACATGTCATTCACCTTATTGTGTTGACACCAGAACACATCAGCTTTAATCTTGATGGCTTTCTTTTCTTCACTCATAATATTCTCCAATATGAAAACCCACTTGTATCGTCAGTGGCACTCACGCCAGTTGTTACCAATCTTTCCTTCGGCATCTACTGGACACCGGAACTTAAGAGCTTCACCTGCTTTGGTTGCTGCTTGCTCGATGAGCCTAGCTGCTTCCTCTGCCTGATCTTCTCTCACTTCCCATTGTGTTTCGTCATGAACAAACGCTAATAGTTTAGCATCTATCTCCTTCTCTTGCAACAGCTTTGTTGATTCAATAAGCCATTGTTTTGCAATGATAGCACCTGCACTTTGTAGCAATGTATTCAATGCAGCATGCTCAGATCTAACCCACACCCTGCGTCCATCCAGTGCAGGGAGATGACCCTTAGCCATCAGCCTAGATATCTTCTTCTTCAGGGCAGAAAGGCCGGGCGTGTTGTTAATAAAACTGTCAATAAGTTTCTTGCCTTTGCTGCTGTTTCCACCAACAATCGATCCTGCTTTGGCAGCTCCTGCCCCATACAACACCCCATATGTCAGGGTTTTTGTGGTGTTCCTAGCCTTCTTGTGCTCTGGATTGTTATCGTCCTTGGTAGTACCCTTCTCCACCAAGCCAAAGCTCTGTGCATTAAACCAGTGGATGTCTCCTTTAAGCAACTCATCCATCCACTCTTGGTCATTCAGGTAGTGGCCTAAGCAGCGTAGCTCAATGCCTGATAGGTCAACACCCACCTGCTTGTATCCCTTAGGCACACGCCACATTTCCCTACACTCAGCACCAAAGGGACTACCCACCGCAGGAACTTGTGCCATGTTAGGACTACTGTGTGTAGCCCTGCCTGTCACTGCTCCATTGGTAGTAACTCTGCCATGCACCCTGCCATCATCACCCACTAGCTCAAGCCAACTGCTAATCTGTGCCACTCTTTTCTGTATCATTAAATACTCTGCCACCAGCTTAGCCTCTGGCAAGTCAATCTTCTCAAGCACAGCTTCGTCAACAATGACATTGCCTTTGTCTGTCTTCTTTGTAAAGACAACACCAAGCCCTGCCAATCGCTCAGCAATTTGCTGTCTACTTCCGGGATTAAAAACGGTAATCTTATCCTTGAGCTGCTTGCCTGTCTTCTCAGAGAAGCGTTGCTCTACGATGGGAGGAAACACCTGCTGCATGTTCTCTTCAATGTCAGACATGCGTCCACTAAGTGTTGCACTAAGTACCATAGCTTTCTCCATGTCTAGCATGAAGCCGTTGTCTTCCATCCCTCTGCAAATGATGGCAACATCGTGCTCAAGCTGAATGCTTTGTAGGGAAAACCCTTCCTTCACCATCACTGTTGTTAGGTGGTTATACAGATCTTCAAGCAGCAACACATCTTGCTCACAGTAGGTAGCCATCTCTTGTGTCCATCCACCATCGAAGTCAGTGAAGCCAATCTTGTGGCTGCCTAAGCGGTAGCCCCATGCCTCTAAGCTGTGTGGACTAGGTGCTTTGCCCTGCTCAGGAATAACAATGTCAATGTCGGGCTTGTACAGGCGTGACATCACCAATGTATCCACCAACATGTTGTCTGGAATGACAACACCCCATACCTTCTTCAGTACTGGAGCATCAAAGCCAATGATGTTGTGGCCTACCACTTGCTCACCATCTAAATATTGTTGCAAGCTGTCGGCTTCCCGCCAGTGCCTCACCTCACCAGTGGTGTTGTGCTTAGTAACACACAACCAAATGGTGTCATGTTTCAGGTTTGTCTCTATGTCTAAGAAGATCATCGTCATTGTCCTTATCATTTTGTCGGAGGTTATTAATATCTTCCGACTGTTTGTAATCTTCTATTGAGTCTTTACCAAAGATGGCATTCCATCTAGTAGCCCATTCCTCATCAGCTATTGATTTGGGACGCTGAGTGTGTCCCTTTCCTCCGTCACTCGTCATGATATTGCCACACCACTACAGGTGTGTCCTTTCCTATGTATGCATTCTCAATGTTAAAGCTGATGTATTCAACAGCATCATCAGCCGACATACCATCCCTAATTATTAATTGCTCAACCATCTTTTCACAATCATAAACAAGGACATCGACACGCTCATTACCAATCCAAAGATTGGCTGTGCCTATGATGGCACTATCAAATCCATCCCACTTCTTCATAGCATAAGTCCTTCCATTGTGTCATCAATCTCGAACATTCTGCCAGTGTCTTTGTTATAAAGCAAGCTGCAAGCAGGACCAGTTTGTCCACTGTATCTATTCTTTAACACCCTCACCTTGGTGGTGTTACGCTCAACAGGATCGTCAGCTTGTCCATTACGCTCTAGCGATATCACCATGTCACTAAGCTGTGCAATGGCAGCACTGCCACGAAGCTGAGCTAGGCTAGTGGTTGCACCTTCCTCATGTCCCTTATCTGAGGGACGCTTGAGGTGGCTAACAATGATGAGAGCAATGCTAGTTTCCTGCACAAGCATGCGAAGCTTGGTCATAATTTCATCAATGGCTTTACGTTCATCGCCATTGTCCTGACTGGATACGATGATGCTTAAGTGGTCTAAGAATACATACTTACATCCCAATCCCTTAGCCATATACTTCACACGATTGACAATGTTTTCAATGGCTGTACTGCCGAAGTGATCAAAGAAGTACAAGCGTCCAGTGCCTAGTGTTTTATCAAAGGCATCCTTGCGTATGGCATCAGACACCATAGTTGTAGGTAGGTGCATAGGAAGATCAGCAGCAAGGCTCATCATTGACAAGCCAGTCTTTCTCACACTCTCTTCAAGAAACATCAAGCCAATGTTATCACTGCTATTCTGTAGCAAGTGCCAAACAATTTCTCTAAGAGTTTGACTCTTACCTAAGCCACTACCTGCTGTGAATGTAACAAGCTCACCTGCTCTAATGCCATAGGTGATATCGTTCAAGCCCTTCCAAGGATAGAAACAGTCTGCTGCTTCCATTGGTTTAGACACTAGCTCCCACAGCCCAGTGCCACTGACAATACCATCAGGAACGAAAGGCTCTGCTGCCCACCAACGGGCTACGAATGCAGCTTCTTTGTTATCTGCTAGCCACTCGCATGCATCCTTGTATGCAGGGTCTGGTTTAAATATTTTGCACTTGCTGCCAAACAATTCAGCAACTTCCTTTGCTGCCTTCTGTCCTGCCTCATCACCATCAAAGCACAGCACAATGTTTTCAAAGCTGTTGATGTATTCATAGTTTGCTTTGGCATCCTTCAATGCACTACCTGCACCTGTGCGAATAGATACCACTGGGTATTTACTACCTGTCAATTGGTATGCAGCCAGTGCATCAAACTCACCTTCAGTGATTGTTAAGTACTTGCCATTGGATGGGTAGAGGTTCTGTCCAAACAGTGTACCCTTGCTCCATCCACCCACAGTAGTGAACTTCTTGTCCTTCACTTCCCTACGCTTAGCTGCCACCAGTTGGGAGTTGCTGTCGTAATAGGGAAAGTAATAATAACCACCACTGCGAACAACTCCATAGCGTTCCATCGTGGTTTTGTTAATGCGTCTGTCGGACACACTCACACTGTGACCTTCGTTATATTCCTTCAGGAAAGAGCTTGTGTCTTTCGTTTCTGTATCAACATCAATCACTTCTAGTCTTTCATTGTTGGTGGAAGGGATGTATGTATTACATACAAAACATTTGGTGGACATGTCTTCATTCAGTGATAAGCCATCACTGCTACCACATGTCTCACAAGGTAGATGGGTTTTTAGAAATGTCATAGCCCTTGTAAGTTATTTTGTTGGTCTTTAATACTTGCTCGTATGCGTTAAACAGCTTAGCCATTCTAGCATCGTGAAGGGTGTGCAGTCCAATTAATAAGTTGGCTAGCTCATCCTCTGTTGGACTCTTCTCTCTGTCCATCAACACCCACAAGATGGAGTCGATGTCTTCTTTAGTTATCCATGCTGCCATGATGAGGTTTTCAAGTTCATGTGCTTTCATTTGTTATCCCTCATTGTTTTACGTTCTGCTTCATAAGAAGCCCAGAGAATTGATATGAGTAGCCCTATAAGCACAACCGTGAGCCTAGCAAACTCTGTCCAATTACCTGCATTAACATCCCAGTTTATGAAGGCTCCAATACCATAGCACACAGCCATGATGTATGCACTGATGAAATAGTTTTTCATAACGTCCTCTTTATTAGGTTTTCAATGTTGTCTTTTGTTTCAAAATATTTATTGAGGGTGCTAATGAGTTTCGACTCTTCACATTTCTGTCCATCCATCCATCGCTCAGGTGGATATGCATGGCCCCCTACAAATACAGCAGCTAACACCCACCATCCTGAGTGGCCTAAGATAAATACAGCATAGCCTACCCCACCGAATATTAATCCTTCCCATAGGATGATGTAGATGAGGTAGGTTAGCTCCCTCATTTCTTCATCCCTCGGATAGCAGCGGCAAATTCATAGCCATAAAATTCTGCATCACTACATGTTTCTAAGGTTTCACACATCTTCGCAGCCTCCTCTAACACTTGGTTGCGCTGTGATGGAGAAACAAAAATATCAAAGTGATAAGGCTGTCCCTTCATTTTGTTTTCTCGTTCGATGCGAGCAAACTCATCGTCTTCTTCAGTGTGAATCATTTCTTTTCCTTAGTTCGTATTCAACTACATCAATCAACTCACGCAAATGATGTGGCTCTGGGTTGGGATCGGTCATGCAAATCAATCCCTCTTTATGCTCATCCGTCAGCCCTACCCATATACGCTGTGATGGGGTGGTGTAGAGTTTTGTGCCAACTGGCAAAGCAGGTTCATGCCACCAAGACATTGTTATGTCTGCACCTGTTTCGCTTGTTACCTCTGCCACAGGCTCATCCTTCGCTTCTTCCTTTGCATACAAACCCCACACCTGACCAAGCGGTGTAAACAAAGGGCAGTCTTGGTCTGTACTCACCGTGCCGTTGCTTGGGTCATACCATGCTATTGGTTTCATGTTTGTCCCCTTGCTCTTATTAGGTCTTCATACTTGTGCAAGCCATCCCAAAACCCCTCTTCATATTCTGTCGATTGTTTACCCAACAACTCCACTTCTCTACGAAGTCCTGCACACGCCTCACGCTCTTGTAACACAGCCAACTTAACAAATTGAGTTATTTCAATCCACTCATCTTCTTCAGCTTTACGAATGATGTCTTCTTTGTTCATTTCGCTGCCTCCATATACAGTCCCACATTACCCAGTGCATAACCAACAAAGGCTATGCCTAGTCCAGTGCTGCCCTTGAGCAGCAAATCCACTGCCACCACTGCATACACTACACCAACAATTGCAATTAGCCAAGCACTCATGACTTTTCCTCCACAAAGTTTATCGGTTCAAACTCTTTCAACACTCTTGTTAATGCATTGATAAGTTCCCAGTCTTGATCTTCAGCATCATGCTTAAGTTCATACTGAAGAAGCCACTCAAGTTGTTCAACAACAACTGCCTCTTGTTCCATCTGACTCAACTGCATATCTCTTTTCTCCTTTATCAATCTAGCATGCTGATCTGTCTTAGTGCAATAGCTTTTTATCCAAGCCTTGTCACTGTCCCTCTCATACACCTGCTTACATTTAGAACATCTGTATCTCATATAAGCTCCCTCTTTAAATAATCAATTGCTTTGTGTAAGATGTTAGTGTTGTC